>OLWL01000168.1_pt1 | contig 50083 bp, 44 predicted proteins | sample 1674151 | NCBI WGS metagenome assembly OLWL01 (sample SAMEA103958148, study PRJEB25191) | human gut metagenome
GGATAAGCTTCTTTGTTCGTTTTTTTTTACACCTGCAAATTTATGCATATATTCTTAAACTTTTACCCCCCCCGTGTTAATTTGTGTTAAATATGATTTTTTTCTTGCAGACTATGTAACCACAAGTGCCGTTTATTGCGCACTTCGACATCTTTCACATTATTAAATTTAACAAAATCTTCGACATTAGTCAATACATGTTTGTAGGTCAATACATTCCGACTTCGACAGCAGCTTCAGACATAAATTTGTTTTCGGCCTGCAATCAGCTATTATTTTGAAAATTTGAAAATCTGTTTTTGGGGAACACCCTGTCAAGGCAAAAAAAGCGTAATGCGACCCCCTCCCAAACGCTACTGTAGAGACGTAAAATATTGCACCCACGCCTTCGTCATCCCATCAACCACCATCGATCACGGACACATCGTAAAAAACTTCAATAGCGCGGACGCGATATATCACTACTACCAACCCTGTACTCAATATGAATACACAATAAATTCTCATCTTTTTATTCCGGACATACCGCCCCTTATCCGACATACATACAACCACCCTGAAAAAATGCATGCGCAAGTACCCGACATTTGACAAATTTTCATTACCTTTGCCCCCAAAAAGTGGGCTTGCCGCGTCTTCGCGGCCCTAAGTCCATGTTTAAACGTGTAAAAATTAGCATTTTACTATATGACACTGTTATCCATCTTCGGAATCACGAACAACGCGCTGTTGGCCGTCACCGCCGCCCTCACCGGCGTCGCACTGGTGGCACTGGCAATGTGGATTGCCGGACTTATCTCGCCGCGGTCTTTCAACCCGCAAAAAAGCGAGCCATACGAATGCGGCATCCCCACACGCGGCGAATCCATGGCCCAATTCCACGTGGGCTACTATCTCTTCGCCATCTTGTTTTTGATGTTTGACGTTGAAACCGTCTTCTTGTTCCCCTGGGCCGCTACCATGCGTTCCATGGGCACAGCAAGCATCACCGCAATCGCAGTATTCTTCGGCATTTTGGTGCTGGGCCTTGCTTACGCCTGGCGGAAAGGAGCTCTTACATGGAAAAAGTAACGACAAAAAGCATGCCCTACGAGGCATTCAAGGACAACGAATACATCGAGAAGCTCGTACAGGAGCTTCGCGAATCGGGCACCAACGTCATCGTCGGAGCCTTTGACAAACTCATCAACTGGGGGCGTTCCAACTCCATCTGGCCGCTCACCTTCGCCACCAGTTGCTGCGGCATCGAATTTGTGTCGCTCGGAGCGGCGCGCTTTGACATGGCACGCTTTGGCTGGGAAGTGGCACGTGCCTCACCACGTCAAGCCGACTTCATGATGGTGGCCGGCACCATCGTCAACCGTATGGTGCCCGTATTCCGACGCCTCTACGACCAACTGGCCGAGCCCAAATACGTCATTGCCTGTGGCAGCTGTGCCATCTCAGGCGGACCATTCCGCAAAAGCTACCACGTAGCCAAAGGCATCGAGGAAATCGTACCCGTAGACGTATTCGTCCCCGGATGTCCTCCACGCCCCGAGGCAATGATCTACGGCATTATGCAGCTGTCCCGCAAGATTAAGGTCGAAAGATTCTTCGGCGGCGTCAACCGTCAGGAGAAACGCAATAAATTCCTTGACGAGCACCCCGTAGACGCTTAAGACGCGCACAAGCCTCAACACCGAACATATCACAAAGCACATATATACATTATGACAGATATGCAGGGCAAGATAGCCCAACTATTTCCACAAGCGACCTTTGAAACCGTGGACAACGTCCTGACGGTAACAATCGGCGATGCACAACTGCACGCCCTGGCACAGACGCTCCGCGATGACGATTCTTTCGCCATGGACTACCTCGTCACCATTGTCGGAATGGACTGGAAAGACAGCCTCGGATGCGTATACTACCTGATGTCAACGCGCCACAACAACATGATAGCCATCAAGGCCTCCACCACAGACCGCGAAAAGCCTATGCTGCACTCCGTTGCCGACCTGTGGCACATCGCCGGGCTGTACGAACGCGAGGTCTACGACTTCTTCGGCATCATATTCATCGGCAACCCCGATATGCGTCGGCTCTTCCTCAGCATAGACTGGCACGGATACCCCCTGCGCAAAGACTACGACATGGACCCCGCATTCAACCGCGTATCCATCGAAAACGAACGCCAAAGCGATGACACCAACGTATACGTAGAAGACGCCGAAGGCAATGTCACCCGCCAAAGCGCTCACATATTCGAGCCCGGAGACTTCGTAGTCAACATCGGCCCGCAACACCCCGCCACCCACGGCGTGCTGCGCTTCCGCACAGCAGTCGATGGCGAGACCATCAAAAAAATAGACGTCTACATGGGATACATCCATCGCGGCATCGAAAAACTCTGCGAAGACCTCACCTACCCGCAGACACTCCACTACATGGACCGTCTCGACTACTTCGCAGCACACAACTACCACCACGGCTTGTGCATGACCTACGAAAAAGCCGCCGGCATCGAAGTACCGCGTCGCGCTCAGGTTATTCGCGTGATTATGGACGAACTCTCGCGTATAGCCTCTCACTGCCTCTTCATCGGAACATACTGCATGGACCTCGGCGCCACCACGATGCTATTCTATACCCTGCGCGTACGCGAGCAGATACTTGACATCATGGAAAAAACTTGCGGCGCACGCATGACATTCAACTACGACTGCATCGGCGGAGTTATGCAAGACCTCGATACCGACTTCGTCAAAGACGTACACGCACTACTTGACGTACTGCCCGCCAACATCAAAGAATACAACAAACTGTTCACCGGCAACATCATCGCACGCAACCGCATGGAAGGCGTGGGCGTCCTCAGTCGCGAAGACGCAATATCCTACGGCGTTACAGGACCTGCCGGACGCGCCTCCGGATGGGCCTGCGACATGCGCAAACTCATGCCCTACAGCGTATACAACGAAGTCGAATTCGATGAAATCATCCGAGAGGAAGGCGACTCGATGGCACGCTTCAAGGCACGTATCTCCGAGATGGAACAAAGCGCACGCATCATCAGTCAGCTCATTGACAGCATACCCGAAGGCGAATACTGCGCCAAAGTGCCCAAAGTCATCAAACTACCCAAAGGCTCATGGTTTACGCTCGTCGAAGGATGCCGCGGCGCCTTCGGCATATACCTCGAAAGCGATGGCTCCACCAAACCCTACCGCCTCAAGATTGCCCCGCCATGCCTCCCCTTGGCCGGCGTTGTCGACCATATCACACGCGGCGACAAGATAGCCGACCTCATCACCATCGGAGGCTCGCTGGACTACATCGTCCCGGACATGGATCGATGACACACTGCGCCTACAACACTTAGCTAACTATCGAACACAACCATATCTCACAAATGCAAGATTTCGACTTTTCGGTAATCACCGACTGGATACACAACTTCCTCGTTGCAACCCTCGGGGCGCCGCAATGGCTCGCCGTTACCATCGAATGTCTCGCCATCGGCGTCGGCCTGTTGCTGCTGTACGCACTGCTGGCGCTGTTCTACATATACTTCGAGCGCAAAGTCTGCGCATTCTTCCAGTGCCGTCTCGGCCCAAACCGCGTAGGCCCTTGGGGACTGCTGCAAAGCTTCGCCGATATGTTCAAAATCCTCATCAAGGAACTTATCGAACTGAAACACATCGACAAATTCCTCTTCGCATTGGCACCGTATCTGGTCATCATTGCCTCGATGCTCTCCTTTGCGGTGCTTCCTTGGGGACACGGACTGCAAATCATCGACTTCAACATCGGCATATTCTTCCTGTTGGCCGTATCTTCCATAGGCGTGCTGGGCATCCTGCTGGCAGGATGGTCCTCCAACAACAAGTTCACACTTATCGGCGCCCTACGTTCAGGTGCACAAATGATTAGCTACGAGCTTTCCATCGGACTGAGCGTCATCACCATGGTGTGCCTCGCCGGAACAATGAGCGTCACCGGCATCGTCGAGGAACAACGCCACCTTTGGTTTATATTCTCCGGACACGTTCCCGCAATCATAGCCTTCATCATATACATGATTGCCGGAACAGCCGAGACCAACCGCGGCCCATTTGACCTTCCCGAAGCCGAGAGCGAACTTACCGCCGGATACCATACCGAATACTCCGGCATCCACTTCGGCTTCTTCTACCTGGCCGAATACCTCAACTTGTTCATCATCAGCGGCGTGGCCGCCCTGCTTTTCTTCGGCGGCTGGATGCCTTTGCACATCCCCGGATGGGACGCTTTCAACGGAGTGATGGACTATATACCCTCGGTAGTCTGGTTCTTTGCCAAAGCCATCACACTCTCCTTCATCATCATCTGGTTCAAATGGACATTCCCTCGTCTGCGCATCGACCACCTGCTCAGCCTCGAGTGGAAATACCTCCTTCCCATCAATATGTTCAACCTGGCACTGATGGTATGCATCATCACCCTGGGATGGACTCTCTAATCCGTCTATATACCGCCAAAACAACAATATACAATACCTCCAAAGGTTATGAGCCAACAATACGGTAAAATATCCCAAGTAATCGGTCCCGTCGTCGATGTAGTATTTGAAGGCGAGGGAGCCACCATTCCCGCCATATACAACGCACTGGCAATCACACGCGAAGACGGCAGCCGACTCATCCTCGAAGTCGAACAGCACATCGGCGAAGACACCGTGCGCTGCGTCGCTATGGAAAGCACCGACGGCCTGCAACGCGGCGTCAAAGTCGAAGACCTCGGACAACCCATAGCAGTGCCCACCGGCGACCAAATCAAAGGCCGACTGCTCAACGTCATAGGCGATGCCATCGACAACCTTCCCACCCTCGACCGCTCCAAGTTGCGTCCCATACACCAACCGGCGCCCGAATTTGAGGACCTTACAATAGGCACGGAAATACTTTCCACGGGCATCAAAGTCATTGACCTACTCGAGCCATACAGCAAAGGCGGCAAGATCGGACTCTTCGGAGGCGCAGGCGTAGGCAAGACCGTGCTAATTATGGAGCTTATAAACAACATCGCCAAAGGACATGACGGGTTCTCTGTATTCACCGGCGTGGGCGAACGTACTCGCGAAGGCAACGACCTGCTCCGCGAAATGATCGAGTCCGGTGTAATGCGCTACGGCGACAAATTCAAAGAAGGCCTCGAAAAAGGCCAATGGAATCTTGCCGATGTAGACACCGAACACCTCAAAGACTCGCAAGCCACACTCGTGTTCGGCCAAATGAACGAACCGCCGGGCGCACGTCTGCGCGTAGCTCTGTCCGGCCTCACCGTAGCCGAACAATTCCGCGACCAAGCCGAAGGAGGTAAAGACGTACTGCTCTTTATCGACAACATCTTCCGCTTCACACAAGCCGGTTCAGAAGTATCCGCATTGCTCGGCCGCATGCCATCAGCCGTAGGCTATCAGCCCACGTTAGCATCCGAAATGGGTACACTGCAAGAGCGCATCACCTCCACCAAAAACGGCTCAATCACCTCTGTACAAGCCATATACGTCCCCGCCGATGACCTTACCGACCCCGCACCGGCAACTACGTTCTCGTTCCTGGACGCCACTACGGTACTTTCCCGTAAAATCGCAGAGCTGGGCATATACCCCGCCGTAGACCCCCTGGAGTCCACCTCTCGAATCCTCGACCCCAATGTCATAGGCGAAGAACACTACAACACCGCACAAGCCGTCAAGCAACTCCTTCAGAAATACAACGAATTGCAAGACATCATCGCCATCCTCGGCGTTGACGAACTCTCCGACGAAGACAAACTCGTGGTAGCACGCGCACGACGCGCACAACGCTTCCTATCACAGCCCTTCCACGTAGCCGAACAATTCACCGGACTGCCCGGCGTGATGGTACCTCTAAACGAAACCATCCGCGGCTTCAAGATGATACTCTCCGGCGAAATGGACCAATATCCCGAACAAGCCTTCCTCAACGTCGGCACCATAGACGAAGCCATAGAGAAAGGCAAACGCCTCCTTGCCGAAGTCAAATAAAACGCACTCGGATTAAGTACAACGTCCTACAGACACATCAAGACAATGACACTGAAGATAATATCCACAACAGAAATACTCTTCGAAGGCGAAGTCTCCATGGTCACGCTCCCCGGAGCCAAAGGCCGTTTCACCGTGCTGCACAACCACGCAGCTTTGGTGTCGACACTCGCCGCCGGTGACATTGTCTTTCGCAATGCCGACGGGAAAGAGACCGCCTACACCGTCTCCGGAGGTATCGCCGATGTAGACAACAACGTCATCAGCGTCTGCATTTACTGACCCCGGGCACGTAACATATCACGATTTCAACAATATACCCCACGCCAAGCACGCACATGAAACTGCTCACAAAAATACTGACGATACTCACGATGGTCTTCGCCGGAGCACTCAACGCCGCGGCCGCCCAAGAAAGCAGCCACGACAGCGAAGCGCTCAACCCCAAGGAAATCATCTTTGAGCACCTTGGCGACGGCTACGGGTGGGAAGTACCTTTCAACCACCACTACCGCATACCCCTGCCCATAATCGTGCACGGCACCGACGGATGGCACGTATTCTCATCGGCACGTGTCGCCAACGGCGCAACCTATCGGGACGGCGAAGCACTCTTCCGCATCGCCGGCAAAGACAGCCCCGACAAAGGCAAAGTCGTGCAAATCGTCGACGGCAAAGAAATCAAGCCTCTCGACATCTCCGTCACCAAAAACGTCATGGCACTCATACTGACCATCGCTTTGGTAGTCTGGCTGATGCTATGGCTGCGTTCATGGTACCGCCGCAACCCCAACAAGGCACCGCGACGCGGCCTCGGCGCCATCGAGGCGCTCGTCATGTTCATCTACGACAGCGTCATCAAAAGCACACTCAAAGACCGTGCCTCCAAATTCGCCCCATACCTGCTCACTGTGTTCTTCTTCATATTCCTGATGAACCTGATGGGCCTCATGGTGATCTTTCCCGGCGGAGCCAACCTCACTGGCAATATAGCCGTGACAATGGTACTGGCCACTCTCACATTCCTGGTGACAAATATCTTTGGCACAAAACACTACTGGAAAGAAATCTTTTGGCCCGACGTGCCGTTGTGGCTCAAATTCCCGCTGCCAATAATGCCGCTGATCGAAGTTTTCGGTATGTTCACCAAACCCGCGGCACTGACCGTGCGTCTTTTTGCCAATATGATGGGTGGACACATGATAGTGCTGGTGCTGACACTGCTGATATTCATCTTCTCGGCAGTCAACCCCATAGCCGGCGGAGCCACCACCATAGTCTCGGTACTATTCTCAGTATTTATGCTACTGATAGACGTCCTGGTGAGCTTCATTCAGGCATACGTCTTCACCATGCTCTCCACCATATTCATCTCCTTGGCACAAGAACGAGGACACGATGAAGCACACCGGACAGCAGACAAAGCTGCAGCGACACCCGCAGTAACACCCGCCACTGTCGCCCAAAACTAACCGGCACAAAAGAAACTTACACGAAATAATAAAAAATACAATAACCACTTCAAAAAACACAAAACTATGTTTGGAATATTAGCAGCAGAAGCCCTCGTAGGGCTCGGAGCAAGTATCGGAGCAGCAATCGCCGCCATCGGCGCAGGTATCGGCATCGGCAAAATCGGCGCCGCAGCCATGGAAGCCATCGCCCGCCAGCCCGAATCTGCCGGCGACATCCGCTCGAACATGATCGTCATCGCAGCCCTCGTCGAAGGCGTGGCACTCTTCGCCGTCATCGTCTGCGTACTCGCATTGTTCGTCTAAGCATCATAGCACCGGACGCCACAGTCACACGGAAGCGCCGGCACACAAGCCGTGCCGGCGCCCCCGAAAGTGACGTCCCGACAACTACGGCAAAGCAACAAAAAACAACAATCGACTATAACACCACGCCTAAATTACCGCTATGGAACTATTTACCCCCGACTTCGGACTCGTCTTCTGGATGTTCGTCGGATTTGCCATACTTTTCCTGATCCTATGGAAATTTGCATGGCCCACGATACTGAAAAGCGTTGACGAACGCGCCGACCTCATAAACAAGGGTGTGGAATATGCCCAAAATGCCAAAGAGCAACTGGACAACGCTCGCGCCGAAGCCGACAAATACATCGCACAGGCACGCACACAACAAGCCCAAATGCTCCGCGATGCCGACAAGATGAAAACACAACTCATCGAAGAAGCTCGCGCAGCCGCCGCCAAAGAAGCCCAAAAAGTGATGGACGCAGCCAAGCTCTCCATAGAGCAACAGCAAAAAGAAGCCCGGAAACAACTGCGCAACCAAGTCAGCGAAATCGCCCTCGAAATCGCCGGCAAAGTCGTCAAAGAAAACATGGCAAACCAAGCGGCTCAATCACGGCTTGTCAATACATACCTCGACCAAATCGAGAACAACAACTGACAATAAAACCACGCGCATCCGCCACACACCATTCGCGAGCCATACGCCACAACCAACCAATATACGACAATGGACCAAGGACTACTGCCACGCCGCTACGCCAAAGCACTCTACAAATACGCCGTAGAGCGCGATGTCGCCGCACAGATGTACACCGTCATGGACACCCTCACCAAAGCCTATGACGACAACGCCTCATTGCAAGCGACAATCGCCAACCCCTTTGTCGACAACGCCCGCAAAGCCTCGATACTGGCCACAGCAGCAGACGCCAAAAGCCAAGGCAAAGCAGCAGAAGCATTTGATGATTTTGTCAATCTCCTCGGACGACACCGCCGCATGGACATCATGCGCGAGACGGCACTCGCATATCTGGCCATATACCGCCGCGAACACAACATCTACAAGGTACACATTACCTCCGCAGCTACACTGGCCGACAGCGACCGCAACCGCATAAACGCGATGGTCGAAAAGCACCTCCAAGGCGGCACAGCGCAATACACATACAGCACCGACCCCGCCCTCATAGGCGGCTTCACAGTCACCATAGACTCGCAACGCCTCGATGCATCGGTACGCAACGAACTCCAACAATTGCGCCAACGCCTGATACAGTGACGGCACGGCACAATACCAGCAACAACACCCTAACAAGACACATCCACCCACGACAATGATAAACCCCAGCGAAATATCCGAAGTACTCAAGCAAGAGCTTGAAAACGTCAATTCGCACGTCGCCTTCGAAGAAGTCGGCAAAGTGCTAGATGTAGGCGACGGCGTGGCACACGTCTACGGACTGGACAACGTCCGTGCCAACGAACTCGTCGAATTTGAAAACGGCGTCAAAGGCGTCGCCCTCAACCTCGAAGAATCCAATGTAGGCGTCATCCTGATGAACAACGTCAATACCGTCACCGAAGGCATGAACGTCCGCCGCACCGGACGCATTGCCTCCATTGCCGTCGGCGAAGGACTCTTCGGACGCGTCATCAACGTTTTGGGCGAACCCATAGACGGCCGCGGTCCAATAGCCGGCGAACTCATCGAAATGCCCTTGGAACGCAAAGCTCCCGGTGTAATATACCGCCAGCCCGTAAACCAGCCACTGCAAACCGGCATCAAAGCCGTCGATGCAATGGTGCCCATAGGCCGAGGCCAACGCGAGCTAATCATCGGCGACCGTCAGATAGGCAAAACAGCCATCGCAATAGACACCATCATCAACCAACGCAAAAACTTCGAAGCCGGCAAACCCGTATACTGCATATACGTAGCCATCGGCCAAAAAGCATCCTCCGTTGCAACAACCGTGGACACACTCCGCCGCAACGGCGCCCTGGACTACACCGTCGTAGTAGCCGCCACCGCCAGCGACTCGGCCTCCATGCGCTACTACTCGCCCTTTGCCGGCGTAGCCATCGGCGAATACATTCGCGACACCGGACGCGACGCCCTCATCGTATACGATGACCTCTCCAAGCAGGCCGTAGCATACCGCGAAATCTCGCTAATCCTCAAACGTCCCTCCGGCCGCGAGGCATACCCCGGCGACATCTTCTACCTGCACTCTCGTCTGCTGGAACGCGCAGCCAAAATCATTGACAACCAGGCCGTAGCCGAGAAAATGAACGACCTACCCACAGCGCTCAAGCCCATGGTCAAAGGCGGAGGCTCGCTCACCGCACTCCCCATCATCGAGACACAGGCAGGCGACGTTTCGGCATACATCCCCACCAATGTCATATCCATCACCGACGGACAGATATTTCTCGAGACAGCACTCTTCAACCGCGGCATACGCCCCGCCATCAACGTCGGCATCTCCGTGTCTCGTGTAGGCGGCAACGCCCAAATCAAGAGTATGAAAAAAGTGGCCGGTACACTGAAAATCGACCAAGCCCAGTTCCGCGAGCTCGAGTCATTCACTAAATTCGGCGGCGACATCGATGCCGTGACCGCTCGCGTCATCGACAAAGGCCGCAAAAACGAGAGACTACTCATCCAGCCGCAATACCAGCCCTGGGCCGTAGAAGAGCAGGTGGCCGTCATCTACTGCGGCGTCAACGGACTGCTCGAAAAAGTACCCATAGATCACGTAGCCGACTTCGAGAAACAATACATCCAACAACTACGCGCACAGTACCCCGAAGCCCTCAACGAAATAGCTGCAGGACGCATCGGAGATGACGTCACAACCAAACTTACCGAAGTAGCCTCCAACGTGGCCGCCCGATTTGCTTGAACGACATACATTCCACCAAGCCTACCCCACCCCAAACAACGACAGAACGACAATAAAAAACAATGGCAACACTACGCGAACTCAAAGGACGCATAGGCTCCGTAGCCTCCTCCGAGAAAATCACCGGAGCCATGAAGATGATATCTTCGGCCAAGATGCACAAAGCCGAAGGCGCACTGCGCCGCCTCGTGCCCTTCCGCAGCCTTATCAATGACATCATCGCCAATCTTTTGAGCTCGGACGCGACCTTCGCATCGCCACTTGTGGCCGCCCGGCACGTCCGGCACGCCACAATCATCGTCTGGGGTAGCGACGACGGACTGTGCGGAGCCTACAACGCCAACATAGCCAAACAATTGGCAAACTATGTCGCCGAGTTGCGCAAAGAACTGGACAACTCTGCCACCATTACTATCGTTCCCATAGGCCGTAAAATTGCCAAGGCCTGCAACACCATGGCTATCGAAGGAGCCACCGTGGAAGAGACACCCGAAAACATCTCATCCAAAACCGACGGCGCCGATGTCGTGGCCTATGCCCACAGCCTCCGGCAAAGCTTTACATCCGGTCAGACCGACCGCATAGACATAGCTTACATGTCCTTCAAGACCGCCGGAAGACAGCGATTCACGGCCACACAATACCTGCCGGTGCTCGAAAGCAACCTGCGCGGCAGCGACAACGCCACAGCCAACGCCTCCCGACCCTATCTATTCGAGCCGGACGCCGCCGGCATCTTTGACAGCGCACTGCCCATGTTCCTGATGGCAAGCATACAACAGGTATTTACCGAAAACCGCGCCTCCGAACAAGCCGCGCGCATCATGGCCATGCAAAGCGCCAACGACAACGCCAAGAAACTCCTCGAACAACTGCAACTGGAATATAATAAACTGCGTCAACAGTCCATCACCACCGAGCTTCTCGACATCGTAGGAGGCCAGGTACGAGACTGACGTATCACATCATAAAGCAAAACAACAATACAAACCAAACATCAACCAACCGATCAATGGGTAGTATAAAAGAATACTTCACGTCATTAGGCTCCGGAGTGGCAAGCCTCGTAAAAGGCATGACCGTAACCGGCAAGGAATTCGTCACGCCTAAGATTACCGAACGTTATCCCGAGAACCGCGAGACACATCATCCCGCACCACGTTTCCGTGCCATACTCCAATTTGTCTACGATGACGAAGGCAATCACAAATGCATAGCCTGCGGCACATGCGAGCGTGTATGCCCTAACGGCACAATTGCCATCACAACCAAGGACATACCAGCACTTACACCCACCGGCAAGAAAAAAGTCCTGGACAAATACACCTACGACCTGGGAAGCTGCACCTTCTGCCAGCTCTGCGTCACCAACTGCCCCACACACGCCATCGAATTCACCAACGACTTCGAACAGGCCGTGTTCACCCGCAGCAAACTGATAAAGACACTCAACTACCTCCCCGAAAAAGAGCAGCCCACCCCCACGCCCGAACAGATAGCCGAATACAAAGCCAAGATGCTCGAAGCAGCCAAAGCCAAGGCCGCAGCAGCAGCTGCCGCCAAAGCCAAAGCAGCCGAAGCCGCTAAATCCGCCGAAGCTCCGGCCAACTTAGTGCAACCGGCCGCGCCCAAACCCACGCAAAACGAAAAATAACACAATATAATGGAATCATTAGGAAGTATCATCATGTATGTCGTCATCGCCCTGTCGATGATTGTATTCTCGGTACTGGCCGTGACCACGCGCAAAATCCTACGCGCTGCCACCTTCCTGCTCTTCACCCTTTTCAGCGCCGCAGCCCTGTATTTCCAACTCGACTACGAGTTCCTCGGCGCAGTACAGATTGCAGTATATGCCGGCGGTATAGTGGTACTGTTTGTATTCTCAATACTATTGACAAGCAAACCCGGCCACAATAGCGAGAAACTCACCTCCAAGTCGCGTAAAGCCGGTCTGCTGGCAGCCCTGGCCACAGCCATCGTATGCGGCTACACATTAGTGAGCCGTTGCGCACTCTTTGCCAAAGCGCCGGAGATGACCAACCCCACAATGGATCGTATCGGAACGGACATCCTCGGTTCCAGGCCCGGTCAATACCTGTTGCCCTTCGAAGCCATAAGCATCCTGCTGCTGGCATGTATCATCGGCGGCGTAGTGATTGCACGTAAACGTTAAGCCACACACGACTATGGAAATTACAGCAATATATTACCTAATACCCAGCCTGATAATGTTCTGCGCCGGAATCTACGGATTTATAACCCGCAAGAACATGATCGCCATACTCATCTCGCTGGAACTGATGCTCAACGCCGTCGACGTCAACTTCGTTGTATTCAACCGCTACCTCTATCCGGGCGCACTCGAAGGCATGTTCTTTACGCTCTTCGCCATCGCCATTGCAGCGGCCGAGACGGCTCTGGCCATCGCCATTATAATCAACATCTACCGTGCCACTCACAACATCGATGTGCGCACCCTTAACGAAATGAAATTCTAACAACAGTCATGGATATCACATTCCCGCTGCTCATTCTGTGCATACCCCTGTTCATGTTCCTGCTGCTGGGTATCGCCGGATGCAAAATGAGCCACAAAATGGCAGGCATCTTAGGTACCGCAGGTATGGGTGTCACAGCCGTCATGGCCTATACCGTGGCACTTACATACTTCCTCAGCGGCAACCCCGAATTTATTGACGCATCGGGTCAACGCCTCCAATACATCGTATTCAATGTCAACTGGTTGGCCTTTACCGATGACCTGGTGATACGTCTGGGCTTCTACCTTGATTCGATTTCGGCAATGATGCTCATAGTCATCACCACCGTTTCTTTTATGGTACACCTCTACAGCCTCGGATACATGCACGGCGAACGCGGCTTCCAGCGCTACTACGCCTTCCTGTCGCTGTTCAGCTTCTCGATGCTCGGGCTGGTGGTAGCCACCAACATTTTCCAGATGTACATTTTCTGGGAACTTGTGGGTGTCTCCTCATACCTGCTCATCGGATTCTACTATACAAAGCACGCAGCCGTCTCCGCGTCCAAAAAAGCGTTTATTGTCACTCGCTTTGCCGACCTCGGATTTCTTATCGGCATCCTTGTCCTGTCGTTCTACAGCAAGACCTTTGATTTCGCCGCCCTCACCACCAACCCGATGGAAGCTCTCGGCGGAGCCGCCGGCACCACCTTCCTCGGTGCTTCGGTACTCACCTGGGGTCTTGTGCTCATCTTCGTCGGCGGCATGGGCAAATCGGCAATGATGCCCCTGCACATTTGGCTGCCCGACGCTATGGAAGGCCCCACGCCGGTATCGGCACTTATACACGCCGCCACCATGGTTGTTGCAGGCGTATTCCTGGTAGCACGCATGTTCCCGGTATACATCTTAGAGGCCTCAGCAACCACATTCGTAGCCATCATCGGTGCCGCCACGGCTTTCTATGCCGCAGTTGTCGCCTGCACGCAGCTTGACATCAAGCGCGTACTCGCCTTCTCCACCATCTCCCAAATCGCATTCATGATGGTAGCCCTCGGCGTTGCCGGTCTCGGCATGGGCGAGGTCAGCCACCACGGCCTCGGATATATGGCATCGATGTTCCACCTGTTTACACACGCCATGTTCAAGGCCCTGCTCTTCCTCGGAGCCGGTGCGCTAATACACGCAGTACACTCCAACGACTACACCGCCATGGGCGGCCTTCGCAAATACATGCCCATTACCCACTGGACATTCCTCATCGGCTGTCTCGCCATAGCCGGCATACCACCTTTCTCCGGCTTCTTCAGCAAGGACGAAATTCTCTCGGCCGCATACGCATGGAGCCCATGGATGGGCGTTTGGATGACCATGGTGGCCGCCCTCACGGCATTCTACATGTTCCGCCTGTACTACCTCATCTTCTGGTGGAAGAAACATGACACCGCCCGCCACACTCCGCATGACGCACCCTGGACCATGTCAGTGCCCTTGATATTCCTCGCCGCAGTATCCTGCGTTGCCGGATTCATACCCTTCGGGCACTATGTCACCTGGGACAATATGCCCTACGACATCCACCTCGACCCGACAATAGCCGTCACCAGCGTAGTCATCGCCATAGCCGCTATAGCACTGGCCACGGTGATGTACCGCAAAGAGAACGCCATTCCCGCACGCCTGCGTGCAGCCATGCCGCACCTTTGGAACTGGGCTTTCCACCGCTTCTATTGGGACGAACTCTACATGTTCATCACCCACAAGATTATCTTCAATCTCATCTGCCGCCCCATAGCATGGTTTGACCGCCACATCATCGACGGAACCATGGACGCCTTTGCCAATATCACCAACAAGGCATCCTTCGCCATCCGCGGCCTGCAGTCGGGTCAGATACAAACTTACGTTCGCGTATACCTTATCGGCGCCCTGCTGCTCGGAGTCATCACTACCATAGTCCTGTCTCTTGCCTAAGCCCAATACAACGGTGTAAAATCTTAAAAACAACGCAACAATGTTTAGCAACATTCTGATATACTTCGTAGTCATCCCGCTGATAATGCTGGCGGGACTGGCACTGAGCAAAAGCATCAAGCAGATACGCGCCGTCGCCGTCGCCGGGTCATCGGCACTGATAGCGCTATCCGTGTACCTTCTCGTCGAATACCTGCAACAGCGTGCCGCCGGAGCCACAGACCCCATGCTTTTCGTAGGTTCCTGGGAGTGGTTCAAGCCGCTCAACATCCACCTCGCCGTCGGCGTTGACGGAATATCCATAGCCATGCTGCTGCTGTCAAGCATCATAGTCTTCGCCGGCAGCTTCGCCTCGTGGAAAATAGAGCAACCCAAGGCTTTCTTCCTGTGGCTCATACTCCTGTCCACCGGCGTCTTCGGCTTCTTCATCAGCATCGACCTCTTCACCATGTTCATGTTCTACGAAGTCGCGCTCATCCCCATGTACCTCCTAATCGGCGTTTGGGGCTCGGGACGCAAGAACTACTCGGCGATGAAGCTGACCCTAATGCTCATGGGTGGCTCGGCATTCCTGATGCTCGGCCTCATAGGCATATACTATCACAGCGCACCCGAAGGACAACCACTGACTTGGAACATACTCGAAATCGTACAGAACGGAGCCATCTCCCACGGCTGGCAAACATTCCTGTTCCCGATGACATTTGTAGGCTTTGGCGTACTCGGCGCCATGTTCCCCTTCCACACATGGTCGCCCGACGGCCACGCCTCGGCTCCCACGGCTGTATCTATGCTCCACGCCGGCGTACTCATGAAACTCGGCGGATACGGCTGCTTCCGCGTTGCTATCTACCTGATGCCCGAAGCCGCCAACGAACTTGCCTGGATATTCCTCATCCTCACCGGCATTTCCGTAGTCTATGGTGCATTCAGCGCCTGCGTACAGACCGACCTCAAGTACATCAACGCCTACTCCTCCGTATCACACTGCGGCATGGTGCTCTTCGCCATACTAATGCTCAACACCACTGCAATGACCGGTGCAATTATGCAGATGCTTTCGCACGGCCTGATGACAGCCCTCTTCTTCGCACTCATCGGCATGATCTACGGACGTACACACACTCGTGACATCCGAGAGATGGGCGGACTGATGCGCATCATGCCCTACTTGGCCGTATGCTACGTTATCGCCGGTCTGGCCTCGCTCGGACTACCGGGTCTTAGCGGATTTGTGGCCGAGATGACCATATTCGTCGGATCGTTCCAGCACGCCGACCTCTTCCACCGCATATTTACCATTGTGGCCTGCGCATCCATCGTCATCACCGCCGTGTACATCCTGCGCGTTGTAGGCAAACTGCTCTTCGGCCCGGTACAAGATAAACACCACCTGTCACTCACCGATGCGACATGGTGGGAACGCCTCTCCACGGTCACGCTCATAGTATGCGTAGCCGCCATAGGCTGCTTCCCCAACTTCTTTGCCGACCTCATCCGCAGCACATTCTCCGTTGACATCTTCAGCGTCCTGGGTATGACCCCCGTAATACCGGGCGTAGGATGAACATCGACATAATGACATTATTCAGCATCCACACACAGCACATAGCATACTAAGCAATGGATTACTCACAGTTTTTAGCAATGAAGCAAGAGATAGGACTCCTCGTAGTCTTCCTCTTGGTCTTCCTCTACGACACCTTCATGCCCAAGAAAGCGCAAGGGGCTCTGCCCATTGTCGCCATTATCGGAATGGTAGCACTCACCATCTTGGGCCTATGCTCCTGCATGCTCGGCTCGGCCGAATTCACCTCAGCTTTCGCCGGTATGTACGAAACATCCCCCGAAATTTCAGCCATCAAAACCATCCTTAATATAGGTGTAATCATAGTACTGGTACAGTCGCTCAAATGGGTCAACGGCGAACTGATGATAATGCGCCGCGGCGAGTTCTTCGAGCTGTTGCTCGTGACACTCTTCGGCATGTACCTCATGATTTCGGCACGCCACTTCCTGGTATTCGTCATCGGTCTCGAAAGCGCCTCGCTGCCTCTTGCCGCCATGGTTGCCCTCGACAAAAACCGTTACGAGAGCCACGAAGCTGCCGTCAAGTACATTCTTACCGCCGTATTCTCCTCTGCCGTGTTCCTGATGGGACTGAGCTTTGTATACGCGCTCACCGGGTCGCTGTACTTTGACAAGATCTACCTTGCCGTAAGTGGTGCCGACTCCAGCATGCTCATCATGGCACTGGCCTTCGTCATTTCAGGCATAGGCTTCAAGCTGTCACTCGTGCCATTCCACCTTTGGACGGCCGACGTATACCAAGGCGCGCCCACTTCGGTCACCGCCTACCTAAGCGTAATCTCCAAAGGCGCAGCCGCCTTCGCATTCATGTGCGTGCTTGCACAAGCATTCGGCAACATATACAGCCAAGTTTGGGAATGGATGCTGTATGCTCTAATCATCCTGACCATCACCGTAGGCAACCTCTTTGCCATACGCCAGCGCAACATCAAACGCTTCCTGGCATTTTCTTCCGTATCACAAGCCGGATACATCATGCTCGGCATCATCGCCCACAACGTCATGGGCACCGCCGCAATGATGTACTACATACTTGTGTACGTATTCTCCAACCTTGCCGCGTTCGGAGTCATCGCCGCCATCGAGAACTTCTCCGGCAAGGTGTCCATTGACGACTACCGCGGATTGTCCAAGACTAATCCCCGTCTGTCGTTTGCAATGATGTTGGCCATGTTCTCCCTCGCCGGCATCCCGCCCTTCGCCGGTTTCTTCAGCAAGTTCTTCATCTTCACCGGAGCCATCGAACAAGGCAGCATCGCCATCTACGTGCTGGTACTCATAGCACTCATCAATACCATCATTTCCCTGTACTACTACCTTTTGGTAGTCAAGGCAATGTACATCAGCGAAGAACCATGCCAAATCGGGCGTTTCCGCTCGGCATTCTCCGAGCGCCTGGGTCTTGCGATTACCGTTGGCGGTATCCTGCTGCTTGGCATCGTAAGCCCCGTATACGACTGGCTGCTCGGCGTTGCAGGAGACAGCATCTTCAACGTCTTCTTTATCCAATAAGCAAGCAACCCACACACAATACGGCGAGCGGCCGGCCCTCAAGGACCGACCGCTCACTTTTTCTGCCGTTTTCGGTTGCAAAAGACTATTGCGAAAAAATTGTCAATCAAGTCGCTGACGCACGTTTGAGACGCAAATATGCAGCTGCCATACGCTTATGATAGCCGCGGGCAGCATAAGACGGGCCGTTATAGCCACGAGCGAAGGCGCTCCAATTGCGCGACTGCAAAGCCGGCAACAGTCCCGAATTGCGGACAAAAGTGGCAAAAAGTTCCAATTGGTCACGCTCGCTGCGAGACATCAGGCGTACAAAATCATCCGGGCTGTCTGCCCCGCACTTCTTCCAATTGAACCCGCCGATTTGGAACATGCCCCAGAACGTACCTTGTATTGCCGAAAGGTCATGTATGGTGCGTGCCGCGTCCAGACGTGCCTGCTGGGCAGCCTGCTGCGACCCGTATCGAGCCGCCATGGGACGTACAAACACCACCGAATGACTGCGCCGGTACTTTCCCAAAGCTACGCCGTTACGGGCTGCGAAACGGCGGAACATTGTCAAGTCGAAATTGATTAGCGGCTTGCCCTCGGACCAAAAACCTTGGTGTGTCTTGCCGGCCTCTATTTCGACCACGGCCTTAATGGCGGCCACCTCGACATCCATCTCGGATGCCACCTCAACAAAATCATCTTCCGTCAGACGTCCGTGCCTATACTCAGGCGCAAGTTCCAATGGTATTGTGTCGCCATCGACACCGATGGTATACTTAAGCACAACCGAAGGCTCGATTTTGTCAGCACGCAAGGTGTCGGCGATGGCAGTCGTAGTCTTGGTTTTCGTACTCTTGGAATGTGTACCTTTGGTATTGTGACGCGGGCTCATAGCCGACAGCACCGACAGCGAGGACAACGCCACCGCGGCCGAGACAAGCACGCAATAATGTAGCTTCATGGGCTTAATGGTATTGAGCGCCGTAAACAGGCGCAGGACTCAAAAGACAAAAAAAACATCCGTGCTGTTTGACACGAGGTCTCGCACGGATGCTTTTTGTCTATACTATCAATCTTTGAGGTCGGCGACCTTTTCGATGGTGCGGCGCAACTGACCCCAGAAGCGTTCCACAGCAGGGATGTTCATGCGCTCGCTGGGCGAGTGCACGCCCTGCAATGTCGGGCCGAACGAAGCCATATCCAGATGCGGGTATTTTTGCAGGAACAGACCGCATTCCAGACCGGCATGTATAGCCATGACGGCAGGCTTGATGCCATAGAGTTCCTCGTAAGCATCCGAAGCAATCTTCATGATGCGCGAGTTAAGGTTGGGTGCCCATCCGGGGTATCCGTCTCCGTGTGTCACGGCGGCACCGGCAAGAGTGAACACTGCCTCGACACGATGTGCAATGCCCCATTTGCGCGACTCTACAGACGAGCGCTGCGAAGTGGTCACGAGTATTTCCTCGTCGGGACGCATCTTGACACTTGCCAAGTTGGTGGAAGTTTCTACCAAGCCCTCAATGTCGCGGCTCATGGAAATCACTCCGTGGGGTGCCGAATACAGGGCGTCTACAAGGCGGCGTGTCGTATCCTCGTCCACAGCCATATCAGGACGGTCCACACTGTCGAGCGTAAAATCGATGGTAGGCTCCAGATCTTTGTACTCATTCTTGACATCGGCTACGTAGCAATTGAAAGCAGCTACAACCTTCTCTTTATTGGCCGTATTGACGCCGAAGACTGCATGGGCGGCACGCGGAATGGCGTTGCGCAGATTGCCACCGTCGATTTCGCACAAGGACAGCTCATATTCCTTGCCCAGAGTCCAGAGGAAGCGAGCAAGCAACTGTACGGCGTTGGCACGACCCAGATGGATGTCACCGCCCGAGTGGCCGCCGAGGCCCTTGCTGATGTCGAATTTGAAATAATGGAAGTCGGTAGGTGCAAACGAACGTTTGTACTTGAACACGCAAGTGGTGTCCACGCCGCCGGCGCAACCCACAAATATCTGGGCATCGTCCTCGGAATCAAGGTTGAGCAAGATGCTACCATGTATCATGTCATCGCCGAGGTTGTACGCTCCCGTGAGGCCTGTCTCCTCGTCTACCGTGAAGAGAGCCTCCATAGGTCCGTGTACCAGCTTCTCGTCCGTGAAGGCGGCAAGTGCGCCGGCTATACCGATGCCGTTGTCTGCGCCCAGAGTGGTACCATCGGCATGCAGCCATTCGCCATCGACGATGGTTGTGATGGGATTATTTTCGAAGTCGAAAGACTTGTCATTGCTCTCGCATACCATATCCATATGCGCTTGCAGTATGATGCCGGGAGCCTGTTCGTGACCGGGCGTGGCAGGTTTGCTCATCAGAACGTTGCCTATAGCGTCTGTCTTGACTGCTATGCCGTGCTTGCCGGCAAAGTCCAGTAAGAACTGACGGATTTTGCCCTCCTTTTTGGACGGACGGGGAACCTTGGTGATTTGGTCGAAGATACCGAAAACCTCGGCCGGTTTCAAATCTTTTATTGTCATAATGGTATTTATTTTGGGTATATAACTCGTATTGACTTATGCCGACCTCGCGGGTCTTACGTGCATGGCATTTGTAAAGATTGTTAAAATCGCGCGTATTTCGCCCCCTAAATTACAAAATAAAATTGATATATAGCTAAATTCCGCCCTAACTTTATTAAATTTGCATATCCAAACACAAGACATAGGCTTTATGCGACTGCTGATATTGACAATGATACTGTTGCTGGCGGCATTACTGCTGCTGGGCATACGCGTATTATTTGTCCGCGGAGGGCGCTTCCCGTCGTCGCACATACACGACAACGAAGCCCTGCGCCGCCGAGGCCTGGACTGCGCCACGCATGACAACGAATCCAAATAATCACACATATAAACAATCTAAAAACCCAAGATGAGAAAAATCCTTTATGCCGTTGCGATACTTGCATTAGCCACCACCGCATGCGGAGGCAATGGCGAAGCCGACACCAAGAGCGACTCGCTCACAGTCACCCCCGTCAAGAAAGTCAAGGCAGAATCCTTTGCCGCCACCACCAATATACGATACATCGACCGCGATTCGCTGCTTGTCAAGTTTGACTACGCACGCCACACCATGGACGAATGCCACCAGATAGCCATGGCATTGCAGCAGTACCAAAACGAACTGGGTGCACAACTCCAAAGCAAGCAAAATGCCATTCAGGAAAAAGCCAAAAACAACGGATACCTCAGCGAAGCCAGCTACAACGCCGATATTAAGGAACTGCAGAACCTTGACCGCAGCCTTCAGACCCGCTATGCTGCTCGCGCCGACAAGGACAACCGCCGTATCAACGAGCTCACCAAAGCCGCCAGCGACTATATAGACAACTTCCTGATTGAATACAACAAGACCAAGAAATACGACGCAATACTCGACCGCGCCGCCGGCCTGTACTTCAATCCGGCACTCGACATCACCGACGAAGTTGTCAAGGCTCTCAACGAGGCCTACAACAAGGCTCAAGAGGACAAAAAATAACATCTGGGACAACATCCGCCGCCCCTTGCGCGACACCCATACCCGGCCTACAGTCCGCACCATCATACAACACCATAACACAACAAGATGACCACACAAGCCAAAGCAGACACTCTCGTAATCATCCCCATGTATAACGAGAAGGAAAATGCAGCCGCCATCATAGATGCCGTACTGGCTCTCGACACGCCTTTCGACATCCTCGTGATTGACGACAACTCGCCCGACGGCACCGCCGCCATCGTGCGCGAAAAAATGGCGCAGCACCCCGGGCGTGTAGACATCATAGAACGCGCGGGCAAACTCGGTCTTGGTACGGCCTATATCGAAGGCTTCCGTTGGGGTTTGGCTCATGGATACGAGTACATATGCGAAATGGACGCCGACTTTTCGCATAACCCCAAGGATTTGCCGCGACTGCGCCAAGCCTTGGTAAGCGGGCAGGGCGATGTCGCCGTCGGTTCGCGATACCTCACCGGGGTCAACGTTGTCAATTGGCCTATGGGACGCGTGCTCATGTCCTATTACGCCTCCAAGTATGTGCGCATAGTCACCGGACTGCACGTGCGCGACACCACCGCCGGATTTGTATGCTACCGAGCAGACGTGCTGCGTGCTATGAACCTGGACGCGATACACTTCAAAGGCTACGCCTTCCAAATCGAGATGAAGTATACGGCACACGTTTTGGGATTTCGCATCACCGAAGTACCTATCGTCTTTGTCAACCGTGTTCTCGGAACATCCAAGATGAGCTCCGGGATTTTCGGCGAAGCCCTTTTCGGCGTCATCAAGCTCAAATGGTGGGGTGCCACCGGCCGTATCAAGAAACGTCACGCCGCTGCACGGCAATGACAACATTATTATATAATGCAACCGTTGCCGGAGCCCCGGAGGGGACTCCGGCATACGTGTTTATAGACGGGGACACCATCGCCGCCACCGGTACAGGCGCCCCGCCCCCGGAAATGACAGCGCAAGAATGCGTAGACTGCTACGGCGACCTTCTCACACCCGGCGCCATAGACTGCCATGTGCACACTCGCGACCCGGGACTGACACACAAGGGCGACATTGCCTCCGAAACCACAGCCGCACGCGCCGGAGGTGTCACCTCGATATTGGATATGCCCAATACGGTGCCGCAGACCACCACGATGGCCTTGGTGCACGCCAAGATGGAACGTGCCGCCGAAGTCGCCAAGGCCAATTACGCCTTCTTTATAGGCGCAGCGGGCACCTCCAACTTCGACGAGTTGGCACATGCAGACTACCGCATCATTCCCGGCATAAAGCTTTTCATGGGCTCATCCACCGGTAATATGCTCGTGGACAAAGACGATGACCTGCGCCGGATCTTTGACTTGGCGGCATCGATGGACGTCATCATCGTAGTACATGCCGAAGACGAAAAAATTATCGCCGAAAATCGAGCAATCATATCGGCAATCTACGGCAACGCCGAAGTCCCGGTGCGAGTACACAGCAAAATACGTCCGGCCGAAGCCTGCCTACGTGCCACCGAACGCGCCATCGCACTTGCCCGACAATACGGCACTCGACTACATATCGCACACGTCTCCACCGCCGATGAGGCGGCACTACTCTCGAACGAACCGCTGTCACCGTCCAAACGCATCACCGCCGAAGTATCACCGCATCACCTGCTGTGGTGCGCCGAGGAAGACGGCGACAACCCGCGTATGAAGATGAATCCGGCCGTCAAAACCGCCGCCGACCGCGAAGCTCTGCGCCGCGCCGTCGTCGATGGACGCATAGACATCATAGCCACCGATCATGCACCGCACCTCCTATCCGAAAAATCCGGCGGGGCATTACATGCCGCTTCCGGAGCCCCGATGGTGCAATACTCAGTCGCGGCCATGCTCGGGCTCTTTGGCCCGACAACAGTAGTACGACTGATGTGTCACAATCCGGCGCAGCTCTACGGCATACAGCGGCGCGGCGTCATCGCTCCGGGAATGTACGCAGACATTGCACGCATACGCCGCGTCACACCCTACACCGTGCACGATGCGGACGTCGTTTCACGATGCGCCTGGACACCTCTGGATGGTCGGACACTCCGTTACCGCATCATCGACACATGGCTCAACGGCAGCCGCCACGGCAAAGCAATGCCACTCGAATTTGCACGTTGATGGTAATATACGCTGCTCCCTTACAAGGTTATACCACCGCCCTGTGGCGACGTGCCCATGCCGGGCTGTGCGGCGGCATTGACGCATATTTTACACCCTTTGTACGCATCGAAAGCGGAAAGCCGGCGGCACGTGCACTACGAGATGCCGCCGAGGACCGCACCGCCATACCGCAAGTTATATTCCGCGACATCGCCGAGCTGCGCACTCTCTGCGACAGCCTTGCCGATGCCGGATACAAGGCTATAGATCTGAATATGGGATGCCCCTTTGTGCCTCAAGTGCGGCACGGACGCGGCGCCGCCGTCATCGCCGATATACCGCTGTTGGAGTCTGTAGCCAAAGACATCTCAGACAGATACGCCGGAATATCTTTTTCGATCAAAATGCGATTGGGCATAGACGACCCGGAGCAATGGCGTGCCGCAATGCCGGTCATCAACGATATGCCGCTGCACCATCTGTGCGTGCATCCGCGCACAGCCAAGATGCAATACGGCGGCACAGCCGACACTGACGCCTTTGCCCTAATTACAGAAGCAACCACTCACCGTGTCGTCTACAACGGTGACATTCGCACACCGGAGCAGGCCAAGACTCTGTCCACGCGTTTCCCGTCGCTATACGGCATCATGGTCGGCCGCGGCCTCTTAGGCCGCCCCACCCTCGCCGTCGAAATCAGTCAAGGTCGGAAGTATGACGAGGCTCAACAACGTCGAGCCTTCATCATGCTGCTCGATGCCGTATATGTCGAGGCCGGCACACGATACTGCGGCGCATCCCAAATCCTGACGCACGTCAAGCCTTACTGGGAATATGCGACAGCCTTTTCGTCCGAGTGCCGCGCACTCAAGGCCATATCCAAAGCACATACACTCGCCGCATACGAGTCTGCCGTAGCATCGCTGCGGCAATAAGACGAGAGCCCACCGATACAATACGACAGCGGGCCGCATCCATTCTGGGATGCGGCCCGCTGCTATTGTTTGGCTATCAGCCTATAGCTGCTATCAGCGAACAAGTACTTTGGTGGCCTTCTTGCCCTGTACACGGATATAAAGACCGTTGGCGGGATTGGCTACACGTACGCCTTGCATATTGTAGTACACCACGGGAGCATCGGAGTCCTCTACTGTGATGTCGGATACGGCGGAAGACTTTTTGCCCTTTACGAGGATGTTCTTAATCTGCCAGCCACCGCATACGGTACCGTCAGCTACGTAGTGGTAACCTATCTGTATCTTCTTGCCTTCGTATGCACCGAGGTCAATGGCATAGTCGTCCACGTATGTCCATTTTTTGTCGTTCATTGCCTTGGGAGCGGGAGCGGCGGTCAGCACGGTCCATTCGGTTGCACCTTCTTCGCGTACTGCGATTGTGAAGTACTCGGGGACCTGTGCTACTGTGATGTAGTTATATGCAAATGTCTGCGTAATCGATATGGGTTTGATACGATTAGTCAGATCGAATACGGGCGAAACTGCGTATGCGTCAGCTGTTTTACCGGCAATCTTAAATGCATTGCCGGTCATACCGTAACTCGAGAACTGCCAGGGATTTTCGCCTTCAACGACTTCGAAAGTGAAGCCGCTGGCTTCGGTCTTGCCATCGTTTTCGTAAACGATTTCGGCTTTGTCCATTACGGTGAGTGTATAAGTGGCTTCGCCGGCTTCGTATGTTTCTGTAGCTTCAGTAGCGGCCTTGATAGTGGTTGTGCCGGCTGCAACGAGTGTAACCTCGCCGGTAGCAGCGTCTACGGTAGCAACTTCTACGTTGCTGGAAGTGTATACGACGGCTGCATCAGTACCCTTGGTGAGTGCGTTTGCGGGAACAGCTTCGCCGAGAGTAGCGTTGATGGTCTCGCTGGCGAAGACCAAGCCTGCATCGGTCTTCTCAGGACCGGCACCTTCATCTGTCGTGATGGTGATATCAGTGAAGCAGAACTGACCGGCTTTTGTTTCGGGGTCTGTACCCAGCGTACACTTATCTCCCACTGTGAGTTTCAGCTCGTTAACAGAACCTGCCCATGCAAAAGATCCGGTAGCCTCTGTTACAGCACCGTCAGAAGCGGTTATATTAGTTTGGCGTTTTTTGCCAGCTTCGGAAATTGTCACGGACACATTGGTCATATTGACACCTGCGGGTGCCGTGATTGTCAAAGAACCTTTCGCATATATGCGGTAGTCACCCCCTTTCGCATTGTACGTAGGGGCAGACGAACCATTGTTTTTGGCTGCCTGGAATGTAAATCCTTCGGCAGTAAACGATGTCTTGTCTGCGTTAAACGTTGTCACTTCTGACATCGTGATTGTGTACTCCTTGGCGAGGGCTGAAGCGCCAACGAGGACTACAGCAGCAAGGCTGAGTAAAAATTTTTTCATACGATTTGTTTATTGATTAGTATTTGGTTGATGTTATTATATAAATCAATCTGGTTTAATAAGTTCTGCTTTAAAAGGCATGGAGAAAGGCATCCCCTTTGAGGAGTACAAAGGTACTCCTTTTTTACTATAGGCGGACTATATAAACTGTTAAATTTTAGAAAAGTTACGGTATACTTTAGACAGTTACATTATACTTTGTCCACGACGAGACATATGCACCGTCAGGACTTCGTAAAGATAGTTGACACGCCTTATTGCAAATTAGTGTTAACAATTCATAATTATAGTTTATATCATTAATTGCTTGAATATTTTTTGATACCTTTGCGTTGTCAAGAAAAGAGAACTAAACTATAGACATCTATCCAATATAGCATCTAAGTACAATAATAAGTGAATCATAGGTTTTAGGAAATAGGCAGCTTGCGAAAGTCGCCTATTTCCTTTTTTGTATTCAGATGAATCATATCCGGTCAAACCATCTTCCGTAGCGTTTCACAATCGGAATACCGAGGCTTAACAACACCAAGACCCGCATTATTGGTGTCGAACATTGTCTCGGCCACCGGCCACACCTCACCGTCCCATATCTCATATCCGCCGAGTGCTTGTCCCTTTGTCGGAATTTCCGTACTTTTGCACCAAAGAAAAAAAGAAACACACAGACAATTATGGCAAAAGTAGGAGATACTGTGCGCTACCTCAACGCCGTAGGCGGTGGCCGCATAGTGCGCATCGAAGGAAATATTGCCGTGGTAGACGACGACGGCTTTGAAACACCGGTGCTGCTGCGCGAATGCGTGGCGGTATCCACAGACCAAAACACACGCATGGGCGCCGCAATCGAGACGCCGCAACCGTCCAAACAAGCTCAACCGGCACAGGCACAAACAACGCACACAACGCAGCCCGCAATTCCGTCAGAAGCGGCTATAGAGACACCCGGCGGCGACAACCTGAACATCGTCCTGGGCTGGGAAGCCGGCGACCTCCGACACATCGGCGCCTCGGGATACGACTGCTATCTCATAAATGACTCTAACTTCTATCTCGATTTTGTCCTGATGGCACAACGCGACGGCGAAGACGTTTGGAACACGATATACGCCGGCACCGTCGAACCTAACATCCAATTGCTCATAGGCGAACACACGTCCGAAGACGTTTCGGTTCTGGACCATATACGTTTTCAGGCTCTGGCGTACAAACAAGGCCGAACGTTCCGGCCCAAGACGCCATTGGACGTTTGCATTAATGTAGACACCACCAAGTTTTTCAAGGTACATTGCTTCAGACCCAACGAGTACTTCGACACTCCGGTATTGGCAACAGCGCTGGTCTCCAATGATGTTCCGGCAGACAATGCCGCCAAACGTGCCGACGATACAGCCAAGGCACTGCGGCGCGCCCTCGAGGACAAAAAACGTGCCGACCGCCGTCCGGTGCGCCGGCGTCCGATAGCTCAAACGGAAGATAATGATGCCGACCCGCTGGAGGTGGATCTGCATATAGACAGCCTGCTGGACACCACCGCCGGAATGTCGCCCGCCGATATTCTCAACTATCAAGTGGACACTTTCCGTCGTGTCATGGATGCCAATCTACGCCGCCACGGGCGCCGCATAATATTCATCCACGGCAAAGGCGAAGGCAAGTTGCGCCAAGCGCTCATCAAAGAACTGGGACACCGCTACCGCGGACAGGATGTCCAAGATGCTTCATTCCAAAAATACGGTTTCGGGGCCACTCAAGTCACCATACGCTGAGGTGATGAATGTTGCCCATTCCGGAAGATATTAGGACACATGGACTTGCATCTTTAGCACAACATTCAACCGATACGCATATATTATGATATTATACTTCAGCGGCACGGGTAATACGCGGTACTGCGCCGAGCTATTAGCCAAAGCACTGGGAGACAAAGCATTTGACATATCTCCGCGACGGCGCGACGAATCAATCAGTCACGTCGCCGCATCATCGCGTATTGTATGGATGTTCCCGATATATAGTTGGGGCGTACCGCCGATAGTCGTCGACTTTATGCGCCATGCCGTGATTGACGGAGCGTCCGAAGTACCGCATTACATGGTGGCTACCTGCGGCGACGATGCCGGCAATGCGGCCAAAATGTGGCGCAGCCTCGTATCCGATTGCAAATGGACGCCCCGGTCGGCATATACCGTTCAAATGCCCAATACATACGTATGTCTCCCGGGCTTCGATGTCGACAGCGACGAATTACAGCGTGCCAAAATCGCCGCAGCCCCCGCACACATAGCAATCATAGCCGCAGCCATAATGCAGGACGACCTATCCGCAACGCCTCGCGATATGGTTACGCGCGGACGCTTTGCCCGGCTGAAGACCTCGGTCATATATCCGAGTTTCAAGCACAACGGGGTCAAGCCGCAACGCTTTGCCGTCTCGGACGCATGCACGGGATGCGGAACATGTATGCGCACATGTCCCATGTATAACATTTCGATGAAAGACGGGAAGCCTCTCTGGGGAAACAATTGCGCGATGTGTCTGGCCTGCTACCATCGCTGCCCGGCACACGCCGTGATGTACGGGCACACCACTCGCCACAAAGGCCAATACCGCGGCCCCGAGACAATATAAACAAACTATCAATATCCGGATAAAATACCGCGATACTATTCGTCGCAATCGCTATGTATGTAGTGATGCGGTGCAGAGCACTCATGCAGCTCGACATCTATGATGAAATGCCGATTGGCCATCCCGGCGATGGTGGTCATCTCATGCGACACAAGCACAATAGTTGTATCACGAGCCAATTCGCGCATCAAATCGTAGAGTTGGGCCTCAAAATGCTTATCTATATAGCTCAAAGGCTCGTCCATCACCAATAGCCGCGGATGAGAAATGATGGCACGTCCCAGAAGCGCACGCTGCAACTGGCCGCCCGAAAGCTGACCAATAGGCTGGTCGGCATGCGCTTCAAGTCCGACGCGGCGGATGGTCTCGTCGTACAACCTCCGGCGCTCAACTTTGTCCATATCCAAAGCCAAGAGTCCGGAGCTGATGACCTCGTGCACACTTATGGGAAAATGTGAATCTATCATATTTTTTTGCGGCAGATAGCCGACACGAACATCGCGGTCGCGCGTCACCGTGCCACGCGTGGGTCGCAACAGTCCTAACATAATGCGCAACAATGTGGTCTTACCACCGCCGTTGGGTCCGGTGATGGCAATAAAATCACCTTGGTACACATCGAAGCCGACATTGCGCAGCACATCGCGTCCGTCCCAGCTCATACCTACACCGGACAGCGACAACAGCGCCCCGCCCTCAGCGGCACAAGGCTTCGACGACAGCTGATAATTGTCCTTCCCAATCATAGTCCAATGGATTGATGGTTACAATACGGGCTCCAAGCATTTGGTTCATGCTTTGGGCCTGGCGCGAATCATACTCGCGCTGGAAAAACAGCACGCGCACTCCGGCCTCGCGTGCCTCGATGGCAACTTGTGCCATTGCCGTCGGCGGCATTTCCTTATTTTCAAAGCCGACGGATATTTGTCGCAGGCCATAATCGCGTGCAAAGTAGCTCAATGACGGATGCCAAATGGCAAAGGCGCGCGTCGGTGCCGACTTCAGCTTTTCGTTCCAAACGCGGTCAATCGAATCAAGCCTATGCACAAGTGCCTCATACCTGCTCCGGTAGTATTCCTTGCCTCCAGCATCTATGGACACGACTGCTTCGTACATATTGCGAGCAATGACACGGGTATTGCGCACCGAAGACCACGTATGCGGATCGGCGATATGTTCGTGACCTTCGCCATGGTCATGCGTATTGTATATCAACGCAATACCTTTGGCACAATCGACAAGACGCACCGTAGACGGAAGCGTCGAAGCCAATGTGGTTTCGAAAGGCATACCGCCAATGATGAAGTACGCCTTGGACTTGTCCACATCCATACGTGCACGCATTGTCGGCTCGAAGGTTTCCGGATTAGCTCCGGACGTCAGCAAGGTCTGCACCTCAAAGCGGTCGCCTACGATGTCTTCCAATAAAGCTCGCTGAGGCTCGATGCTCACGGTCAGCACCGGGCGTCCGTTCTCCCTGCCACCGCAGCCGCATAGAACCACGACCATTGCAACAATGGACATGGCCGCCGATAAGAGTCGTATCTTTCTGTTGTCGCTTCTCATAAATGCAAACGGGCTTGCTCGCCTCCGTTTATTCTCCGCAAAGTTACGCATTTTTTTGCTTACCGACCATCGTTCACATCTTTTGCGTGGTTTGGCTGTGGTTTTTCAGGCATTATGGACAGTAGCTGGTTTTTTTTGATTACTTTTGCAGCAATATGGCGCTGAGATTTTGGCCCGAACAAGGCAAAAGCCTTTGTTCGTCGCCGGCATTTCGACAATAGCACCCATACATCACATTGAAATACAATATAATAACACCACATAATCACATAACATTATGTCTCAGATCTCACAAACGGCCACACTGAAGCGGCCCGAAAGCCTCCGCGACAAAGCGTGGGCACGGTGGACAGCCCTCGGACTGTTGGCACTGGCAATGTTCTGCTCTTACATCTTCATGGACATCTTGTCGCCTATCAAAGACTTGATGCAGTCCGAACGCGGATGGGATTCCACCGCTTTCGGCACAATGCAGGGCAGCGAAACATTCCTCAACGTATTCATATTCTTCCTTATATTTGCCGGCATTATCCTCGACAAGATGGGCGTGCGCTTCACGGCCGTACTTTCGGGTACGGTGATGCTGGTCGGCGCAGCCATCAACTGGTATGCCGTCACCGACATGTTTGCCGGCAGTGGCCTGGAAATGTGGTTCAACAACAACCTGAACTACATCCCGGGCTTTGACGAATTGGGCATCTCTCCCTTCTACGAAGGCATGCCTGCCTCTGCCAAACTCTCCGCTGTAGGCTTTATGATTTTCGGATGCGGCGTCGAAATGGCCGGCATCACCGTCAGCCGCGGCATTGTCAAGTGGTTCCAGGGTCGCGAAATGGCTTTAGCCATGGGCAGCGAAATGGCTTTGGCCCGTCTTGGCGTGGCCACCTGCATGATATTCTCGCCGATGTTTGCCAAGATGGGCGGCACCGTAGACGTATCGCGTTCGGTAGCCTTCGGTGTGGTGCTGCTGCTGATAGCACTCATAATGTTTATCGTCTATTTCTTCATGGACCGCAAGCTCGACGATGCCTCCGAAGAAAAAGACGATCCGTTCCGCATCTCCGACCTTGGCAAGATTTTGCGTTCCAGCGGCTTCTGGCTTGTAGCGCTGCTGTGCGTACTCTATTACTCAGCCATCTTCCCATTCCAGAAATACGCCGTCAATATGTTGCAATGCAACTTGACGCTTGACGCTCCGGCAGCCGACAGCTTCTGGGCTTCGGACACGGTAACCGTCATCCAGTATGTCATCATGATTGTCGTGGCCGCCGGCTCGTTCGCTTTCAATTTCAGCAAGAACAAGGCAGTCAAATACAGCCTACTGACAGTGGCCATCATCGCACTTGTCACTTACTGCTTCTTCGGCTATATGCGTCAGAGCGCAGCCGCAATCTTCGCCGTATTCCCGTTGCTGGCCGTGGGCATCACCCCGATTCTTGGCAAATACGTGGACTATAAGGGCAAGGCCGCATCGATGCTGGTCATCGGCTCGGTGCTGCTGATACTGTGCCACCTGACCTTCGCCTTTGTCTTGCCTATGTTCAAGGGTAGCCCCATAGGCGGCGTATGCGTGGCCTATGCCACCATCCTTGTGCTGGGCGCCTCGTTCTCGCTCGTCCCCGCTTCGCTGTGGCCCAGCGTACCCAAGTTGGTTGACTCCAAAATCATCGGTTCGGCCTACGCTCTCATCTTCTGGATACAGAACATCGGCTTGTGGCTGTTCCCCCTGCTTATCGGCAAGGTTCTGGACGCCTCCAATCCCGCGCTGGTAGAGGCCGTCAAAAGCGGCGACATGAACGCCGAGACGGCAGCCGTGTCCTACGACTATACCAACCCGCTGCTGATGCTCGCCTTCCTCGGCGTGGCCGCCCTGGTATTGGGAATGGTACTCAAAGTCATTGACCGCCGACAGCACCTCGGCCTCGAATTACCCAACGTCAAAGGCGAAACCGCCAAGACGGAAGAGGCCGAAGCCGAAGCCGCTGAAATTTAATGAAAGCCTACGCAAAATGACATTCTTAGCCGAATACAATACATACAATACAATGAAACGACTACTGACAGCCTTAGCCCTCGCATTGGGCATGACCGCCACTGCTGCCGCATCGCACCCGGCAACTCCCAAACGCGAATTCCGCGGAGGATGGATGCACACCGTGTTCCAAGGCCAGTATCTGCGCAAAGGCACCGTCGAGCTGCAAAAATATCTGATTTCGCAACTTGACAGCCTTCGTGCCGCCGGATGCAATGCCATACTCTTTCAAGTACGTCCCAGCGCCGATGCATTCTACCCCAGCAAGTTGGAGCCGTGGAGCCGCTTTCTCACCAAGGGCGGCAAAGCACCCTCTCCGTACTGGGATCCGTTGCAGTTCATGATTGAGCAATGCCACAAGCGCGGCATGGAACTGCACGCATGGCTCAACCCGTATCGCGTCACCACCACCAAGAACGAGAAGCTGGCGCCTTCACACCTATACCATCGCGAGCCATGGCGATTTGTCACCTACAAGGGCGATGGCAAGATGTATTTCGACCCCGGACTGCCCGAAAACCGTAAGTTCATCACCGAAGTGGTCATGGACATCGTCAACCGCTATGACGTCGATGGAATACACTTCGACGACTATTTCTACCCATATCCGGTGGCAGGCTACGAATTTCCGGACGATACCTCTTACGCCAAATACGGTAAGGGAATGAGCCGAGGTGACTGGCGCCGTCAAAATGTGGATTTGCTCATCGAGGAAATTCACAACGCCATCACTTCGGGCACAAAACCATGGGTACGCTTCGGCATCAGCCCCTTTGGCATCTGGCGCAACAAGTCCAGCGACCCGCGCGGCAGCGATACCAACGGCCTGCAAAACTATGATGCACTATACGCCGATGTATTGCTGTGGTCCGAAAAAGGCTGGATAGACTACCTGTTGCCCCAGCTGTATTGGGAGCTGGAACACAAACGCGCTTCGACACTCGTATTGGCTCAATGGTGGAACGACAATGCCGGTCCACGCCACATGTACTTCGGTCAGGATGTACACAACATCATGAAGCACAAAGACCTGGCTCCGTCTACCGACCCGACGCAGCTGCACCACAAGGTGGACCTGTCGCGCTCTCTTCCTAATGTCCAAGGCAATTGCTGGTGGCCTGCATACGCCATCACTGCCAACGTAGGCGGCGTGGCCGACTCACTGGCTCGCGACATACAAGCCACACCGGCACTGCCTCCGACTTATCCGTGGATATGCTCCGATACACCCGTGGCCCCTGCAAACCTGCGCCGCGCCACCTCCGGTCGTCCTTGCGCTATCAAATGGGATGTACCACAGGCTCGCGGCACCGTCATGGATGCCACCCATTTTGTAGTATACCGCTTCCCCAAAGGCTCCAAGGGTACACCTATCGATGATCCCAAATATATCGTCGATGTCGTATACTCGGATACTTACATGGCTGATAAACCGGGCATTTACGTTGTCACGGCCGTCAACCGCACAAACAACGAGTCTTCCCCCTCGCAACCTTTGACGATCGAATAATTCCGAGTCCTCACAACTCGATATCTCTATGGAACTCATCACTATTGTCGTCCCGGCTTTCAATGCCGCTCCCTGGATTGCCGAATGCCTTGACAGCATCCTCGCGCAGTCTTTCGACGACTGGCAGGCGATAATTGTTGATGACGGCTCCACAGACGCAACAGCCGACATAGCAGCCGAATACGCCCTCCGAGACAAGCGTATTCGGCTGATGTCGCGTCCCAACGGCGGACCATCGGCGGCACGTAACACCGCGCTCGATGCCGTGTGCACCGAATACGTCACCTTTGTCGATGCGGACGACATTTTGCACCCCGAGGCGCTGCAACGGCTTATAAACCTCGCCGACCGACATCCGGACATCCCGGCCGTGGCGTGCTGGTACACCACACAGCCCTTTGATGCGAACCCATTGCCCGAGGCACGGCCACAAATATTATCGGCACGCGATGCCGTCATCGCCACCCTGCGACGACGCCCTTATCACGAGCCTATGTCGTGCGCCAAAGCCTTCCGTTCGGATCTTTTCGACGGCTTGCGCTACACCGAAGGACGACGCTACGAAGACTTGGACATCTTCTACAAACTGTATTGGCGCGCCGGGGCCATAGTCCACGACACATCTCCCATATATTTTTACAGACAGCACGCGGCCAGTTTCGTTCACCATTGGGATAGCCACCGTGCCGATGTCCTCGATGTTACGGATGACATCGTGACTTGGAGCAATGGATTGGGCGATTCAGCCATCGTAAGCGCCGCTATGGATAGGCGTCTATCGGCTCGTTTCAATATCTTGGTCACCGCCGCACGCACGCTACGTGCCATACGACACATCACAACTCCGACCGATAACGACGCGAAGCGCACAGCCCCGGACGGCGACATCACGGCATTACAGACCATTATATCGCGTTGCCGCAAGGACATCAATGCCGACCGCAGGCGCGCGCTACGGGACATCCATACACGCCTGCGCAACCGCCTCGCCCTACTCGTCCCCACAGCCATCCTTTGCCGTCTCTGACAAGCGCGGCGCATTAGCACCTGAATACAGTCCGGCTCCATCGGTACAAAAAAACGGTTTGAGCCTTGGCTATCTGCTTTAATTTCGGTACTTTTGCATCATCATACTTACTGCAAACGCGACACACTTGCCTCACCGATGATATGACTATGCTTCTATGGTCATGTCATGCTTAGGTGTCAGTCGTGTCTGTGCATCCACACTTCTACAACACTTCATACTTATGTATTTATTCAATTGTGTGCGTCTTCCCCGAGCAAAAGCTCTATTGACTTCGGTATTTGTAGTCCTCGCGGCCGCCTTATCGTATGCGGCCGAGCCTTCGAGGGCATTACCTCTGCTGCATATCGACACCGAAAACGGCGCGGCAATCACCTCCAAGGAAGATTACGTGAACGCCTCGCTATACCTCGATGCCAACGGCGTGAGCGGCGTAGAGCCGGTCGGCAGCGCCGATGCACCGGTATCGCTGAAAATAAAAGGCCGCGGCAATTACACTTGGACCGGATTCGACAAGAAACCTTACCGCCTGAAATTTGACAAGAAGGTATCCATTCTTGGAATGAAAAAAAACAAGCATTTCGGTCTGCTGGCACACGCTGATGACAACCTCGGCTTTTTGCGCAACGCCGTGGGTTTCGAACTCAGCCGTAAACTTGGGCTGGCGTGGACTCCGACGGCCGAGCCGGTTGAAGTTCTACTCAACGGCGAATATATCGGTCTGTATTTCCTCACCGAGCTGATACGCGTCGACCCGGACCGAGTGGACATCGTCGAACAAGCGGACAACGCCACCGATGCCGAAGCGGTCACCGGAGGATGGCTCGTTGAAATAGACAATTACGACACCGACCCACATATCGAAATCACCGAAGGCAACGGCGAAAGAATAATCTTCACCTACAAGACCCCCGAGATTCTGTCTTCGGTCCAAGGCTCTTACTTGACTTCTCAGATGACGGCCATAAATGCCGCAATATACACATCGGACAAATCCTCGACCGAATGGGAGAAATACGTGGACATCGATGCACTTGCACGTTACTACGTTGTTCAGGAAATCCTGGACGACTGCGAGTCGTTCCACGGCAGTTGCTATATGCACAAGCAATTAGGCAACGATACCAAATGGGTATTCGGCCCGGTATGGGACTTCGGCAACGCATACCAACGAAGCACTTCGCAGTATATCTGGGACAGTCCGACATTCAACCAGACATGGATTGGCGAAATCTACAAATTCCCACGCTTCCAAGCCAAGGTCAAAGAAGTATGGCGCGAGTTTTGCGCCAAGCATTACGCCGATACCAAACGCTATATCGGCACATTTGCCGATAAGATCTCGGCTGCGGCATCGGCCGACGCCGCACGATGGCCGAACTACGGCAACAGCAACGAACAGGCTGCGGCAAATTCGTTCCTCTCCAAATTTGTATCCAAGACCAAATGGCTCGGACAACAATGGAAATACGAACCGCCGCGTGATTGGTCCGACTATACGGTGTATCTGCGCGGCAATCTCAACGGCTGGGGCTTATCCAACCCGATGACTTACAACCCGGACGGGACTTTTTCTATCGAAAGCATCGACCTTCACGAACAATTCAAACTTGCCACCGAAGACTGGAACACCATCGACCTCGGCTCCAACGGCGAAGCCGTCATCCCCAACACCCCTTACGTGCTCAAAGATAAGGGCGCAAATATGACACTCAAGGACAATGCATCCATATCCAACGCCAAAATCGTACTGAATCCAAGCACCAAAACTATGACCGTAATAGACCCCGCTGCAGTGAACGACATCCAAGTCGACGGCTCGCGATGGTCCATCGTCGAACATACAATACACGCTGACAATTATATCAACGTCTATACCGCCACCGGCGCACCCGTAGCCTCGGGCAGCGGCGACATCCGTCTGCCCGCCTCGGGATTCTACATCGTCTCTGACGGCCTTAAGGCAACAAAAGTCATCATCCGCTAAGCCTGCGCGACGCCAGCCCGGCATATCTCATAGCAAGCCGCCTCAGCCACCGCCCGTCTGAGGCGGCTTGCTTTATCTCACGTCTTTTTCGGCGCACCTCGCAACTTTTTTTTCAAAATCATTTTGTACTCTAAAAAAACCACGTATATTTGCCGACGGATAGAGTTGCTTTGCAATCTTCCGACTCACAAACAATTACCAAACTCCGAAACCCGTCATGCAGCACCACGAAAAATATTCAAGGACAATCAGAAGATCCGAATCCGGACTCAGGTGCGGCTGTGCGGCTGTCGCGGCAGTTCTGGCGTGCGTTGCCCCCTGTTTTGCGCGGCATAACCGGGTGACGGTGACGACGTACGGGGGTGCAGCGGGCACGGTGGTGGATGACGAGGGAACGATACGGCAGTGCACGATGTACTACCCGTCAGGGCTGCCCGTGCAGATCTTCGGGACGGAGCGCGTGACCGACCGCGCCCATATCGGCAACCGCTGGAGCGGCTTCGCCGGGTTGGGCTGGCACGACAATATCGCCCATTGGCACGATGCCATCCTCGACCGCTTCACCATCCCCGACCCCAAAGCCGCCGACTACCCCTCCTTCTCTCCCTGCACCCACTGCGCCGCCAACCCCCTCCGCTTCACCGACCCAACAGGAATGGATATTTATCGCTTTGATGAGGCCGGGAACTATCTTGAGACAATTCCTGATTCTGAGAATGCTGATATAGTACAGATTGGTCATAACACAGAAATTGGATTCGTTTCAGCCATAGATGAAGTGTTATCTGATAATGGTGTGTTCAAATTGTATTTTGATACGATTGAGGATAATAATAAACTTTCGTTCATTACAATTCGTGGCGATGAAAACGCATATAAGGTGTTTGAAATGTTTGCTAAAATAACCGGTATTGAATGGCAGCTTATTCAAACCGGTATTGAAGGAGACAAAGGCCTTAATTTCTTGGGAACATCCTATCAAGAAACGAGATCTGCAGCCGGTAGATTTTTATACAATAATCAGCTCCTTTATGGATACACTATCCGCAACGATTATCACAACCATCCTGATAATACTGAAAACCCTTCACCCGCCGACGTGTCCTATGCCACAGATGTCCTGAATGCGACAGGCCAAAATGTGCAGTTCTATTTGTATGTCAAAGAGAGCAATATATTAATAAATTACACTCCAAAACTAAAATGAAATACATAAAGCAAGCGATATTTATCGCTACCATAATTTCCACTTTGCTCGTTTCGGCTAAAGGAACTATGACACGAACGCCGATAAAATCCTTTGGCAAAACATATTATAAATGCACTGTCGTGCGCGTTGACACATTGCAAGAGACTTTCTTTAACGATTCAACGATTGAAAGCATTTTGGAAAATGATATAATTCACACCACATTCATTGGTAGAATCAGTACAAACCATATGCTATTTGTTACCACAATTAACGACAATACCGATTCGCTTATGGTGAGTGAACGGGAATACCTGCGCGAACGCGGCGCGCAGCTCAATTTTACGGGATATATGCGCCTTAGCGGGAAAACAATTGTAATACAAAAGGATGTATGTGACAAGTATTGCACAATGCGAGACAAGACTATAGTCAAGACATACAAGTATAGCTGGGATACAGCGCCCTCACCTGATGCCCCGACATTCTGGAGGATAGCCATACATGATGATACTTACCATTTGTATGGCCCGATAATAAAATATATCCACGAAAAGGCATACAACAGACTTGGGAACCGGTCACAAGCAAAAGCAATCTAACCGATAACCTCTATTCGGCCATGCCAATAAATAATAAATGCAAGCAATTTCGGCTATCTCGCTTGATGGCGTGGACCGCAGCAATCTGGTGTCTATTGGTGGCGGCGGCATCCTTTCTTGCAGCTATAAACGTGTGGTCGCTGACCATCGACTTCTACTATTTGGACAATGACGGCGTCACCCTTTTCGGATGCAATGCCGACGAAATATTTAAGATATGGCACAGCTTAATACCTTTAGGACTATGGTGGGGTTATGCCGTTGCAATGCTGTCTATTGCGACATATATCTCGCTTAAGCGCAGTTGGGGTGTATTAGCGACTTACATTGTCGTATCCGTTGCATTTTTCTATTTATGGATATCGATGCAAATTGGCATTTCGGATGGGCTTGAAGTCGGTCTAACTCAATTCGTAGACAACGGCACAGTCCACGGTCTTAACGATGCTGTGGACAACGCGTACAAGCGCTTGGGCCTTGTCGATTTGCTCGGTATGACATACGCATTGGTATCGCTCGTGTTTATCGGGATGCCGAGGTTTATGGCAATTGTCAGAGAAGAGTGGACTCGGATTAAGGCAAAATGAGATGTACGGTCGGAACACCGCCGCGCACGCCGGTTATGTGAAAGTGTACAATTTTTAGGCGTACTAATGCCGGGCTTTAACGAAAAATGTGTACATTTGCAGCCCGTTTCGCCTCGGCAAGGCGTGGCGGCGTGCAGACGGCCTCGGCAAGGCCGCATCCCGTACGCCGCAATCATTGTCTCGGCCGGGGCCAAAAACCTATCACAACCACCGTCTCTTCTCGACAGACACAATGAAAGACATCAGTATCACTGTCCCCGTAGTCTGCTACGGCTACGATGAATTGCCTGACGATGCCGTCCGCGCCCTCGTGGAAAAGGCCCGCCAATCCACCTATCATTCGTATGCACCTTACAGCCACTTCTGTGTCGGCGCCGCCATCCTGCTGGACAACGGCGAGACCATCACGGGTGCCAATCAGGAAAATGCAGCCTTCAGTGCCGGCACATGTGCCGAGCGCTCGGCCTGCTTCTATGCACACGCCAATTACCCGGAAGCACGCTTCGAGGCAATAGCAATTGCAGCACGCGCCGAAGACGGTGATTTTGTCGCCGACCCGGTGTCGCCCTGCGGCGTCTGCCGTCAGGCTTTATTAGAATATGAGGTCTTGGCCAAACATCCCGTACCGGTATGGCTGGCCGGACGCAACTGCGTATACCGTCTGCCGTCGGTGGCCTCGCTGCTGCCGCTGGCGTTCTCGGAATTTTAAGGCACGCGGCCGCCGAGTCAATCATATAATAAAACACCGGACATCGGCCGAAGGTTGCATAACGGCCTGCAGCAATGCCCGGCGGCAGTTTCGCTTTTTTTAGGTGGAACGGGACGTCAATCCTTATCAATAAGGTCGCGCAAGGTCACATCCGGGTTGCGGAACTGACAATATCCGCCCTTGATATGTGCGTGTGTGATAGCGCTTTGAGGACAATTATGATAGCACGCGGTGCAGCGTATGCATCCGCGATTCCATTCCGGATGTCCGTCCCCGTCGCGAGTGATGGCGCCCACCGGACATATACGGGCGCAGATGCCACAACCGTTGCAGCGCCCCGTGTCGCACCGATACTGACGATAAAAGCCCTTGAAGGATGGCATCGCTTTCATACATATTCCCATAAGACGATCTGCGACCGATGGCAGCGCAATATAATGACGTCGAGCGGCAATATCGGCAGCGATGGCAGCCGTGTGGCCGGGTATATCCTTGGCATCGGCTGTCTCGATTTGTCGGCGTACATCGTAGAGCATAAAGTTGTTGTCCACCATCTTGATACTATTGGCATATGCAACCTGCAGGCCGCGACGGCGTGCTTGACGGCAGGCAATGTTCACCCCGAGGCCCGGTGTCACCCCACAAGTATATACCACAAAGAGATAGTCGGTGCGAATATCCGCAGTCTCAAAAAATCGCTCGACCGGTGCCGGCATACGCCCCGTGTGCGTAGGCGTGACAACACCTATGGCATCATCCTCCCATACGGCAGACGGCGTCTCGAGCGCCTCTCTTATGCCTATGATGCGGCTATCAGCCTGAGTTCGAGCGATATGCCGCGCCACAGAAAGAGAATTGCCCGTTGCTGAAAAACAGAAGACTATCATATCGCAAAGGTAAGCATTCGACCGCTTTCAGCAAAAATAAATTTTATAATCCTAAAAACTGCTAAAAGAACAAGCCTCCAACTAAACATTAGGTCGCAACAGCGGTCTATTGGTCAGAAAACGACAAAAAGCAAAAATGAAAACACGCCGCTCAGGACGTCCTGTAATGACGTCCATATTCCTACTGGCCGGCTTATTGTATGCCTTGGCCTACAACATCTCGGGAGTCGTGACCGACACCGACGGCGATGCGCTGGTGGGTGCCTCGCTGCGACTGCTGCGTAGCAAAGACTCGACAGTGATCAAGGCCGCTGCCGCCGACGGCAACGGACGCTATGTGCTGCGCGACATCGCCGACGGGCGCTATGTACTCGAGGCCTCGTACGTAGGCCACAACCGACAGACAGTCAATGTCACCATGGCCGGACGAACACTGCGCGTGGACACTATGCGCCTCTCCGACGAAGCTTACACATTGGACGCCGTTACCATCTCCGGCATACGCACTCCCATCAAGGTGATGGAAGACACCATCGAGTTCAATGCCGACACCTATAAGGTACAGCCCAACGCCGTAGTCGAGGACCTGCTCAAGCGTCTGCCAGGCGTCGAAGTGTCATCCGATGGTAAAATCACCTCCAACGGCAAGGAAGTCACCAAGATACTCGTGGACGGCAAGGAATTCTTCAGCGATGACCCCAAGGTGGCCTCCAAAAACCTACCCGTGAGCATGGTGGACAAACTTCAGGTCGTAGACCGAAAAAGCGATCTGGCTCGTATAACCGGCGTCGATGACGGCGAAGAAGAAACCGTCATCAACCTCACCGTCAAAAAAGGCATGAAAAACGGATGGTTCGGCAATGCCGAAGCCGGTGTCGGCACAGACAGCCGATACATGGGCTCGTTCAACGTCAACCGCTTTTGGAACGACAACCAAATCACGCTCTTAGGCGGCATCAACAACATCAATGAACCCGGATTTACGGACGGAGCCAGCGGCCGCTTCCGCCACTTCGGAGGCGACAACGGCATCACCACATCTCGCGCCCTGGGTCTCAACTTCAACGTAGGCAACAAGGAAATATTCCGCGTAGGCGGCAACGTAATGTACAGCAACACCGACGCCCGCACATACAGCACCACCGACCGTCAGTATCTCTTCGAAAACTCCACATCGTACGTCAATTCGGGCAAGTACGCGCACGACCGAGGACACAACTTCCGCGCCGACTTCCGCATACAATGGAACCCCGACAGTCTCAACACCCTGGAAATACGACCCCGCATGATGTACAATTCCAGCGACGGCCTTAGCGTCGATTCATCGCTGACACGCGCCGGCAATGCCGACCTCACACGCGTCACCCAAAGCCGCAACAACATCACCAGCGATGGCAACAGCTGGGAATTCGGCCTCTCAATGATATACAACCACAAATTTGCCTCGCGCCCGGGACGCTCGTTCAGCGTACACCTCAATGCCAATACCTCCAACGTACGCGAACACGAAGACTCATACTCCTGGAACCGCTTTTTCCTGCTTGACGACAAAACCGATGTGTACGACCAATACGCATCCAACCACACATGGAGCAAAACCTTATCGGCACGCCTAAGCTGGACCGAGCCACTGGGCAATGTCAAAAACGGCAACTTCCTGACCTTCGCTTACCGCCTGCGATACCGCTGGAACAACGCCGACCGCCTCACCTACGACCGCCCGGTATCGTGGCCCGGCGGATACGACCAAGACCCCGTCATCGGCGATGATTTGGTATGGAACAGCGACCTGAGCAACAGCTTCCGCAACAACTATATGAGCCAAGACATACGCGCCGGCTTCAAGCACGTCTCCAAGGTCTGGACCATCGACGCCGGCCTGTCACTGGTACCCCAAATGTCCAGTTCGCACGACCTCATAGACAACGCTCGCGATATACCCACGCGACACACCCTCAACATCGCCCCCTACCTGCGCTACCGCTGGAAACTGTCCAAGCAGCGCACCTTCAACCTCGACTATCGCGGACGCTCATCCCAACCCTCGATGTCGCAACTCCAACCCGTGGCCGACAAGTCCGACCCCCTGCGCATCGTCGTCGGCAACCCCTCGCTGAACCCCACATTCACGCACAACATACGCATGCGCTACCAAAACTTCAATTCCGAGGCCCAACGTTCAATCATGGCCATGGCTTTTGCCAACATCACGCAAAACTCCATAGTCTCCAAGACCATCTACGACGCCACCACCGGCGGACAAACCACCACCTACGACAACGTCAACGGCGTATGGTCCGCAATGGCAATGGGTATGTTCTCGCAACCGCTGCGCAACCGCGCATTCGTGTTCAACACCCATATAGGCACGCGCCTGAACCACAACGTCGGATTCAACAACGGCCTGCGCAACACCTCCATAGCCTTTGACGTGATGCTCTCGCCCTCGCTGGCATGGCGCCCAGACAACATCGAACTCGAGATACGCCCTCGCTACAACTTCCAAACATCTCGCAATACCGTCCAGTCAGGCAGCAACCGCGATGTACACGGCTACGGCTTCAGCTTCTACGGCACATATTACACACCTTTCGGGCTGGTGCTCTCCACCGACCTCAGCTACGACGCAACCAACGGATACTCGGCCGGATACGACCGCAACGAATGGATGTGGAACGCCTCCATAGCCTACCAATTCCTGCGCGGCCGCAACGCCACCATCACCCTCAAGGCCTACGACCTGCTGCGCCAGAAAAACAACGTCAGCCGCACCGTCACAGCCAACTACATCGACGACAGCCGCTACAACTCGCTCACGCGATACTTCATGATCACCTTCAGCTACAAATTCAACACCTTCGGCAAAGGCAACCAACCCAAAGACCGCAACGCCGATGACAGACGTCGCGGCCCGGGCGGCCCGCCTCCGGGACATCCCGGAGGACGTCCCCCAATGTGATATCCTCCGCGCCAACCATACGCCCCACCCTGCGCCTGAAAAGTACGACCTGCCGCACTTTTCAGGCGCAAACACATCTGACGACCTTCGGAAACATCTGCATCGGCCGCCAAAAACAACGGCGGAAGACAGCGCAAATAAGGCCATCGTATGCCGTTAGAGGCACAGCGGTTAAGGGTCGCGTATATGCGTGCGCTACGGCTCAGTATTAAAGTATTTTAACGGCGCATCGTAATTGCGAAAAAAATCGTACCTTTGCGCTGGATTATCCACAAGGTACAGTTTCGAAAAAACTGAAATACAACAACATAAACCACCAACAATGACTAGAGAAAAGAAATTCGTAACATGCGACGGCAATCAAGCCGCTGCCCACGTGAGCTACATGTTCTCGGAAGTCGCTGCCATCTACCCGATCACCCCGTCTTCGACAATGGCCGAATATGTGGACGAATGGTCCGCAGCCGGCCGCCGCAATATCTTTGGCGAGACGGTACTGGTACAGGAGATGCAGAGCGAAGGCGGCGCCGCCGGCGCCGTGCACGGGTCGCTGCAAGCCGGAGCGCTGACAACGACATACACAGCCTCGCAAGGACTGCTGCTGATGATTCCCAACATGTACAAGATTGCAGGCGAGCTGCTCCCGACAGTGTTCCACGTGTCGGCACGTACTTTGGCCAGCCACGCATTGAGCATATTCGGCGATCATCAGGACGTGATGTCCGTACGCCAGACCGGATTTGCTATGCTTGCCGAAGGTTCGGTACAGGAAGTTATGGACTTGGCCGGTGTGGCACATCTGGCCGCCATCAAGAGCAGCGTACCTTTCGTCAACTTCTTTGACGGCTTCCGCACCTCGCACGAAATCCAGAAAGTGGAAGAAATGCAACAGGAAGACCTCGAACCGCTGTTGGACCGCAAGGCACTCGCCAACTTCCGCGCACGTGCCCTCACACCCGAAGCACCCGTATCACGCGGTATGGCCGAAAACGGCGACGTGTTCTTCCAGCACCGCGAAGCCTGCAACCGACACTATAACGCCGTGCCCGACATCGTCGAAGGATACATGGCCGAAATCGCCAAAATCACCGGTCGCGAATACCACCTGTTCAGCTACTACGGGGCCAAGGATGCCGACCGCGTAATCATTGCAATGGGCAGCGTCACACAGGCCGCCAAAGAAGCCATAGACTACCTCACCGCCAAAGGCGAGAAAGTCGGCCTCGTAAGCGTACACCTGTTCCGCCCATTCTCAGTCAAGCACCTGCTGGCAGCCGTACCCGCCACAGCCAAGCGCATAGCCGTACTCGACCGCACCAAGGAACCCGGAGCCAACGGCGAGCCTCTGCTCCTGGACGTCAAGGAAGCCTTCTACGGCCGCGAAAACGCCCCCATGATCATCGGCGGACGCTTCGGACTGGCCTCCAAAGACACCACACCCGCACAAATCGTCGGATTATACGAAAACCTCGCACTGCCCCAGCCCAAGGACCACTTCACTATGGGCATAGTCGATGACGTAACCTTCACATCGCTGCCTCCCGTCAAGGAAATGGCACTGGGCGACCCCTCGACTTTCGAAGCCAAGTTCTACGGACTGGGCGCCGATGGTACCGTAGGTGCAAACAAGAACTCCGTAAAAATCATCGGCGACAACACCGACAAATACTGCCAAGCATACTTCGCCTACGACTCCAAGAAGTCCGGCGGCTTCACCTGCTCGCACCTGCGCTTCGGCGACAAGCCCATACGCTCGACATACCTGGTGAACACGCCCAACTTCGTAGCATGCCACGTCCAGGCATACCTGCACATGTACGACGTTACACGCGGACTGCGCGACGGCGGCACATTCCTGCTCAACACCATCTGGGAAGGAGAGCAGCTGGCCAAACACCTGCCCAATAAGGTCAAGCGCTACTTTGCACAGCACAATATCACCGTATATTACATCGACGCAACACGCATCGCGCAGGAAATAGGCCTCGGCAACCGAACCAACACCATCCTGCAAAGCGCCTTCTTCCGCATCACCGAAGTGATACCCATAGACCTGGCAGTCGAACAGATGAAGAAATTCATCGTCAAATCCTACAGCAAGAAAGGACAAGATGTCGTCGACAAAAACTATGCAGCTGTAGACCGCGGCAATGAATACCACACTCTGGCCGTAGACCCCGCATGGGCACAGCTCCCCGACGACGAAATAGTCGCAGACAACGCTCCCGCTTTTGTGCACGACATCGTACGACCCATCAACGCACAAGACGGCGACCTGCTCAAAGTGAGCGACTTCGAAGCCATACCCGACGGAACATGGCAAAACTCCACCGCCCGCTACGAAAAACGCGGCGTGGCTGCCTTCGTCCCCGAATGGAATCCCGAAAATTGCATCCAATGCAACAAATGCGCCTTTGTATGCCCCCACGCCGCCATACGTCCCTTCGTGCTCGATGCCGACGAAATGCAAGCCGCACCCTTCGGCGAAGAACGCACACTTGCCACCATCGGCAAGACCATGGCCGGCACACGCTTCATCCAAGCCGTCGATGTCCTCGACTGCCTCGGCTGTGGCAACTGCGTAGACGTATGCCCCGGCAAGAAAGGCGTCAAGGCTCTGGAAATGAAACCACTGGAAAGCCAGCTCGACATTCAGCCCGAATGGGACTACTGCGCCGAAAAGGTCAGCTGCAAAGCCGACCTGGTAGACATCAAAGCCACCGTCAAGAACAGCCAATTCGCACAACCGCTCTTTGAGTTCTCGGGCGCATGCTCGGGCTGCGGCGAAACGCCATACGTAAAACTCATAAGCCAGCTCTTCGGCGACCACGAGATGGTAGCCAACGCCACCGGCTGCTCATCCATATACTCGGGCTCGGTACCCTCGACGCCATACACCGTCAACGCCGCCGGACACGGTCCCGCATGGGCCAACTCTCTCTTCGAAGACTTCGCCGAATTCGGCCTCGGCATGAACATCGCCACCGAGAAAATCCGTCAGCGCGTAGCCGACCTGATGCACAAAGCTCTGGAATGCGCCAAGTGCTCCGATCAAATCAAGGTACTTGCTCAGCAATGGCTCGATGCACCCCACAACGCCGCTTCCACACGCGAAGTCGCTGACAAGATTGTGCCCTTGTGCCAAGCCTGCGGATGCGACACCTGCCGCGAAATTGTCGAACTCAAAGGCTTCATCGCCGCTCGTTCGCAATGGATTATCGCCGGTGACGGCGCCGCCTACGACATAGGCTTCGGCGGCCTGGACCACGTACTCGCTTCAGGCAAGAATGTCAACGTCCTCGTACTCGACACCGAGGTATACTCCAACACCGGTGGTCAGGCCTCCAAGGCTACACCCTTAGGTGCCATTGCCAAATTTGCCGCCTCCGGCAAACGCATACGCAAGAAAGACCTCGGACTTATCGCCTCGACATACGGCTACGTATACTGCGCACAGATAGCTATGGGCGCAGACCAAGCACAGACCCTCAAGGCACTGCGCGAAGCCGAAGCATACGACGGACCTTCGCTGGTAATCGCCTACTCGCCCTGTATCAACCACGGCATCAAAGCCGGCATGGGACACAGCCAGAACGAGGAACAGCGTGCCGTCGAATGTGGATACTGGCACCTATGGCGCTACAACCCCGCACTCGAAGAGCAAGGTCAGAACCCCTTCAGCCTCGACAGCAAAGAACCCCAATGGGACAAATTCGAAGACTTCCTCAAAGGCGAGGTTCGCTACGCTTCCGTAGTCAAAGCCTACCCCAACGAAGCCGCCGAACTCTTCGCTGCCGCCAAGGCCAACGCCCAATGGCGCTACAACAACTACCGCCGCCTCTCACAGCAACAGTGGGGCGTAGATCCTCTGGTCGAAAAAATCGAAGACAACAACAAATAACCACATAGGTTCCCGAACACAACAACAGCCCTCGCCAACCATCGACGAGGGCTGTTGTTATATCACACGATAAATTTCCGGAAACCTAATCGCATGAATTTGCCTCCCACCACTGTGATGCCATTATCCGGCAATCGATGAAATCACGGTGTCTACTTTCAATAATAATAACCACTAAAAACCTTTAAGTGCCTACTTTTTTGACCAGGCATCTCCACAAAAAAACTCCGAAATATCCTCGAAAAACATGTTCGCACTCACCGAAAATTCGTAAATTTGCATCTGTGATAACACCCGAAAAGGTACATATTTTTGGTCACCAAACGTTAACGAAATTAAAAACATCGTTATAACAGTCTTGTTGACAGATACTTCCAGGGACTCCGAGACCATCCTCCACTAAAACAAGGATTAAGACACTGTTTATACAGACTTATGTTACCAAAAAAACTACTCTCCGAGACCATCCTCCACTAAAACAAGGATTAAGGTCTCTTTCAACAAGAGTAACTATAAAGTATTTTGAATATGATACATTACTATACACAAAAACGAGAGCTTCCCCCCTCAGAAATATATGAGGATATGAAGACCTCGGCTGTGTTTGAGATTTTAAGCCTGCTGCCGCCGGAAAAAATATGGGACATTCTCCGAGAAGCATCGGAATTACCCACTGACATCCAATCTCCCCAAAGCCTAAAGGATGTATGGTTTTGGCCACATTTGGAAGGCATTGAAGGGACTGATCACTCGAGATTCGTTGAGCCGGATGTTATATTTCAATTTGATAATGTTGACGTCATCATAGAGGCCAAACGCAATGATAACAATCCTCAAAATCCAAAGCAATGGGATTCCGAGCTTGAAGCATATAAAGAGAGCTATCCGAGCAAAAAAAAGAAAGTATATCTGATTGCAGTAGATGGAAACGGCGGCAAAAACGGCAAATATGCAGAAAACGAAGATGTTTATCAGACTTCCTGGCGCAGACTTTGTAGTGCCGTGAATAACCAGAAAAATAAAGGGCGAATTATTGATTTATTATTAAAAACTTTTGAGGTACTTGGAATAAGAAGTTATTCACCATTATCAAATTTTATATCTGAATATAAATATAAACTAAAGTTGTATCGCTTTTCCGATGCAAAAAACAATCTTGGTAGTATAATAGGATGACAAATTACGAAGTAGAACTATTCAAACAGGTTAATCTTGCAAAGGAATTATTCTTTGCTTATAACAAGAGGATTGAAGCTATAATCTCATTCATCAAAGAACATGTAGAAAAGTCAAATAACAATAACGAGGGAGACTCGGTCGGAGCGTTGGAAAAACCAATGCTACGATATAGCATAATGACAGAAGGCTACAAGCGACATGTTTCCATATTGAGAATAGACAACTTTAATGACAGCGCACCGGTCCTAGCTTTTATGATGTATTATAACGCCAAAAACGACTCATGGGAAGGCTGGGAAAAAGAGGATGAGATCGAAGGAAAACTCTGTATTGAGGAACCTTATATAAGTCAATGCACCGATCCTGACCCCGATGCCCGTTGGACTTTCGCTGTTTATACACGACCCATAACTGACTTCCGGAATGAAGCTTCATGTCTGAATACCATTAAAGAAGTCAATAATACGTTTAAAGAACTCATCAAAATGGATATAGAATACTTTATAAGATTAGACAACAAGTAAAAAAGGTAGCATTAAACATAAGCTCCAATAACTAATTGTGTGGGTAGTCGACCTTGAACTTTCCACTGACGAGGTATGCCATATCTATGAATTTAGATATTAGGGTGAACGGATCGACTTATTCGATAGCTGTCCCTTCCCACACAATTGAGTTCTATTTCCGACCCATATATGCACAAAAAGAAAGGGGATTACATCCAACGCATAAAGCGTTGTGCTGTAATCCCTTTCAATCAATGTGACCCCGGAGGGGCTCGAACCCTCGACCCGCTGATTAAGAGTCAGCTGCTCTACCAACTGAGCTACGGAGTCATGCATCAAACAGGCATCTCTTTGCCCTCTTTGCGGATGCAAAGGTACAATCTTTCGGCGAACCGACCAAATATTTTTTTCAAAAAAATTTTTCTCAACCAATATTGTCCTAAATAAAATCGAAAAAAAGAAAATAGGAAGTAGTTACTAAGG
>OLWL01000170.1_pt1 | contig 49725 bp, 59 predicted proteins | sample 1674151 | NCBI WGS metagenome assembly OLWL01 (sample SAMEA103958148, study PRJEB25191) | human gut metagenome
GCCAAAGATGCCCCAGAGGGCAATGGTTCGGATTTAGGTTGCTTCGCTCCACCAAGATAAAGCACCTAGAGACGTAAGTTTCTGGGTGCTTTTCTTTTGCTGTAACCCACAGTCAAACCCACTTTTTGCGGAAAACTATGCGAAAATCAGCAAAAATAGGCTGCCATGCATCACACTCGCATGGCAGCCTTTTCGTTACCCTCTCACCACGGCATTGTAAAGCATCTCCAGGAACTGCACCGCGCTGGGTGCGCCGGTCAGCGGGTAGCCCGCCAACTGCTGAACGCCTTCGGGATTGAGCGCCCAGGCTTTCTCTGCTGCACGCCGGACGGCACTTTGAATGGCAGACCACTTGCAGCGCCGCTGGTCTGAGATGGGGGTATAGATCTCTTTCTGTACAGCTTCCAGCCGGTCCTCCTGCTCACAGATCAGAGCCACGCATTCGCAGAGAACACGGTAATTCTTTGAGCTCCGGGTGATCCCCAGCGGCCGGAGGATTTGATCCAGTTGGGAGAGGGAGTCCGAAATTTTCACGTCGGGCATAGTTTGCACATCCTTTCTATCCAACTTTAACCGGAAAATGTCAGAATGTGCCGGATAATGCTGAATGCGTCGGAATATGCCGAAATATGCCAAAAGAAAACAGCCCCGGGGAGCCAGATGGTTCCTCGGGGCTGTTGCTATGTACTCTTACTTGATCTTCCCCTGCATCTGATCCAGCAGCTCATCTGCGTGGATGGCCTCGGGGGTGAAGGAGTTATTCTCCCACCATGCCCAGATGGCGGCAGCGGTGGTCAGGCCAGCCGTCACCCACTGCTCCACGCTGGCGCTGTCGATGGGCAGCACCGGCTTGCCTGCTGCACTCAGCAGCTGGTTGACGAGGGCCAGTGCCAGCACAACGGTGCGGGCGATGGTTGCGGCAGGGATTTTTCTGTTCGTCATAGGTCAATTCCTTTCTCTTTCGTATTCATGTTCTTCCAGATCGGCAATGCGGTGATTTGCCACTTTCAGCTGCTCCTCGATCACCGGCACCCGCTGGGCGAAGTTGTTGTGCAACCGCACCTCCCGGGTCAGCTCCTCCAGCTTGGTCTCGGTCACGGCCTGCGTCTTGCTGTTGGCGATCAGCACACCGATCAGCGTCACGCCGCCGGTGATCACAGCGGCCAGAATCGTCTCCATCGGTCTCACCCCCTGACCTGCCCCAGCCCGGCCCGCTGGATGATGCCCGCGTAGTCCTTGTAGGCCACGCTGAGGTCTGCGCCCTTGGCAATGCCGGGGATCTTTCCGCTGCTGGTGTACTGCCACATCCCGAAGGGCCAGCCGGGGGAGGGCTTCTTGGTGCGGTAGGCCGCCAGCCATACGTCGTAGGGCTTGAGGACCGCGCCGCCCATGTAAAGGTTGTTCTGCCCGAAGTTCAGGCCGGTGTAGAGCATGGCGTACACGCCCCAGCTCTCCACCACGCTCAGGCAGTGGGCCACGATGTCGGTCAGGGCGGACTTGCTCAGGGCCGCCTGCAGCTTGTCCTCGATGTCCACAGCCACCGGGAGCTGGAACGTCTTGCCGGTCAGCGCCTGCTTGAACAGGGCCAGCTCCTTGTCGGCTTGTGCCTTGGTGGTGGCCTTGAAGTAGCCGTACACGCCCACCGGGATGCCCAGGCGCTGGCACTCGGCGTAGTTGCGGGCAAAGAAGGGGTCGATGTATGGCTTGCTGGGTTTGCCCTCTTTGCTGTTGCCCATGGCCCGGATCATCACACCGGAGACAAGGCCGCTTGTCTTGACCTTGTCCCAGTCAATGCGGCCCTGCCAGCGGGAAACGTCAAGAATTGTTCTGGGCATTCTGCGCCTCCTTCTCGGCCAGCAGCTCGGTCAGCTCCTTGTACTCGTCATCAGTCAACTTGCTTGCGGCATAGAAAACGTCCAGCTTGGTGCTCATGCCCTCCAGATTGCCGCGTTCGATCATGCGTTTACAGGTACGGTACAACATAGGTTTGTCCTTTCCGGGGCAGTGCCCCATCTTAAAAATGTTATCGTCCTCTTGGCAGAGGGGCTTACTCCGTGATCCCCAGCTCCAGCAGCGTCAGCCTATACTCCTGATCCACCATCAGGCTGTCGGTGTCGGTCTGGGCGCTCTCCATCGTAGTGAAGGACTCCCGCAGGGCCTCGTTTTCTGTCTTGAGCTGCTCCACCGTTTCCGGCATCTGCGCCATCTTGGTCTCGTGCTCCTGCTGCCGAGCCTGTTCATCCAGCTCGTCCTGCGTGTACTTGATGTATCGCTGGATCGGCACTGTCTCATCCCAGGCATCCATAGCCGCTACAGGCTCAACGTCCACCACTTCTTCCACGTCTCGGCTCCCGTTGGGGTATGTCCGGATCGTCACCCAGTGGCTCTCCTTCTCCACAGCAGGGGTGGCCTCGTGGTGCACGATCTCCGCGTCATCCACCAGCCGTCCAAGTGTCAGGTCGGGTTCACCAGTCAGCTCAACGCCATTTTCATCAACAATTTTCATATTCATCCTACTCTCTGCCAGATATTTACTGCGTAATACGGGTTCATAATATCAAAGGCCTGCCCGCCACCGGTGCTGCCCACAGTCAGGGTGTGGCCGTGACTGCCAGCATTGGAAAGCGTTACAGTTCTGTCACCGTATTTATCAGAACTGTAACCACTTCCGTTATATCCGAGAGCGTCTGAACTTGAAACGCCAGACACTACAGCAGGAATCGTTGTTGAATGGTAATGCCCGCCGCTGCTTCCGGTGCTGACTGTATGGGAATGGCTTGGCAGGTAGTTCGTGTTCAGGGATACACTGGAACTTCCGCCGCTGCTTCCGGCTCTAAAGGTGCTTCCGGCAGCAAAAACGATGCAATTTTTCAGCTGTGTCCATGTCGTACCGGCGTAGATAGAAGCCGGACTGGTAGAGCTGTACACTTCCAGCACAAAGTCCACCGGAGGGACCCAGTCCGTATCCAGTGGGCAGGTTACTGCTCCATACATAAAATTTCTCCTCTCAGCCGATTCGCTCCCACATATACCGCACGATATACGGGTTCAGGATGCTGAACGCATGTCCATTTCCTGTGGCATTGATACTTGCAGAGTGCGAGTGCGAGCCATTCGTTGAAGTAGTCGTACTGTTGTTCAGAATACCAGTTGAGCCTCGATTATGAAGGCTTTCATTCCACATATTTGAACTGTTCCATTGATGCCCAGTTTTAACGCTTTTGGCTGTTATTGATGAGTGACCGTGTCCACCACTGCTAGATGTACTTCCACTATGGCTGTGGGCGGGAATTTCTGCGGTACTCAGAATGTGCGTGGTAGCGCCGCCGGTGCTGCCGTTGCTATAACTGCCGCCTGCGGCAATGATTGCACGGTCTTTCAGCTGTGTCCATGTCGTCCCCGCATAAATGTTTGCCGGGCTGGTAGGACTGGCACTTTTCCATACAAAACCGACCGGCGGAATCCAGCTTGTTCCGGCCAGTCCTTTTACGATTCCAATTGCCATTCTGCCACCTCCTAGCTGACACGCCGCCACATATACTTTGCAACATAGGGATTCATAATATCAAAGGCCTTTCCGCTTCCGTTGCTGCCAATGCTTACGCTGTGGGTATGCGCTCCGGCGGTTCCGAAGCTGACCGTAACAGTAGTGTAGATTTTTTCATTGCCAAGGTATTCAAGAATGTTATAGATACTTGTATCCCCTGCATCATGGATCGTGTGATTATGGTTTCCCACTGCCGTGATGCTTCCGCTGTGGCTATGTGCAGGCATTTCAGCGGCGCTCATGGTGTGGGTGGCCGAACCGCCAGTGCTGCCCAGCGCGTAGCTCCCACCTGCACCGATGAGAAAACGATCTTTGATCTGTGTCCAGCTGGTGCCGTCATACAGCGCCGCCGGGCTGGTCGAACTTCCGGTAGTGATAATCATGCCCACAGGCGGCACCCATGTTTTGCTTGGTGTACTTACAGCTCCAATCGCCATGACTCATCCCTCCTTACGCAGGCGTTCTGTTAATCAGAAGAAGCCGCAGGCTGATTGATGCAGAGGGGACTTTTTCGGCATAGAACCGGCAGAACCCCGCACCAGTGCTGCAAATCGATCCAAGGCCAGCTTTCTGGGCCACGACCACGCTCTCGAGGCTGACCGTTGCACTGGGCTCCAGCGCTGCGGTGCAGCCGCTGACGGTCGCGTCGCACTGGTAGGCCCAGCCCGCATTCTTGGCTGCTGTGTCAGAAGTGGCTTTCCAGCTGGCAGCGGAAAGGGCGATATCGTAGGCCTTGATAATGCTTGCAAAAGCCTTTCCGACCGCTGCTGCGTCCGCAGGAGCGTTTTCTGTGTTCAGGGCCTTGTCCGTACCTGCCCGCGTTCCCGCCAGCGCTGCGGCATTCTCTGCGGCTTTCTGTGCCTTTTCGGCTGCCTGACGGCTGGCGGATGCCGCCCCCGCACTGGTGGATGCCTCTCCGGCCTTGGTGGTGGCGGTGGAAGCGCTCTCTGCAGCAGCATTCATATCGTCGGTGACCGTTTTTACCGCGTTCTGCGTATCCGTCAGGATTCGCTGGGCGGCGGTCTCACTAGTCTTGGCGTTCTTCTCGCTGGCGGCGGACTTGGTCTCGCTACTCTTGGCTGCCTCCGCGCTGTCCTTGGCGGCAGCGGCACTGGTGGTGGCTTTCTCCTCCAGTGCGCCGATGCGCTCTCTGGCAGCGGCCAGCAGTTCGTCGGTGGGGATGCCGGTCACACTGTCCCGCACGATGCCGCAGAGCGCCTCATCCAGCCGGGTGTCGGTGATCTGGCCCGTGGTGATGCTTGCAGCCGCTGCCGGGCGGGTGATCTCGGCAAGGCAGAGGTCGTAGATCAGCTCGGTGCGGGAGATGGCGGGGGCCGTGGGTGTGCTGGATGCTGTGCCCTGCAACACATGCAGGCTGGCGGCTCTGGCACCGGCATCATAGCGCATGACGATGCGGTCGATGCGGGGGCGAGACTGGTCGGCCAGCGGCATGGTCAGGGTGTCGGCCTCCCGCTTGGTGATGGAATAGCCGGTGAATCGGCTGGGGTGCACCCAGCCACGTCCCGCCCCCACGGTGACCTTCAGCCCGCCTGCGGCTGTCACCGGGAAGTCCTCATCTCCGCTGAACACGCCGCTGGTGAGGCCCGCAAGATATGCCGCCACATCTGCGGCATCGAAGTCGCAGCCGTTGGCGGGGTATAAAACGATTTTGCTCATCAAAAGATCATCTCCTTACAACTTGCGCCAGACCGGCGTACCCAGCCGCACGGTGCGGGTGGTGCTGTCGCTCTGGCTTTGGGTGATGACATCGGCCACCCGGACGGTGGCCTTGTAGCCCAGCTCCGGGATGGTGCAAAAGGCCACGTCACCAGGGGAGAGCCCCTCGGCATCAATGGTCAACTCAATGGAGCCGGTACGGAGCTGTTCCAGCAGCTTGTTGGTGCCTCGGGCCATGAGCCGCTCGAGGTAGGCTTGGCTCTTGCTGGTCTCGCCCTTTTCCTCGTCCGGCTGCACGTCCCGGGCATCGACGTAAAGCTCCCGCCGGTCGGCACCGGTGGTGTCCGTCAGGCCCACGGTCACGGTGGCCCGGTTCTCGCCCTCGCCAGCGCCCTGCACCACGGCGACGTTTGCGTAGTCGGAATCCCCGAAGGCCCACGCGGCCTGCTGCAGGTTGCCCCACTTTGTGCTGAACCTGTTGTTTGGATCAGCGGTGGGCCGATAGACCTCGAACGTTAGTTTTTTCTGGTCATTTTTACCACTGAGCCGCACCCGGAAGCCCAGGTCGCAGGCCGCGCCGATGGTCATCAGGTAGTCCATGATGCTGCCGCCGGAGGTCTGTGCAGTGTAGGTGGTGTCGAAGCCCACAGCAGCACCCAGCTCCAGCTTGGGCCATGGTTGCATGGCGCTGACCAGCCTGCGCATGGCGGCTTCGGCGTTCTCGTTCTTCACGATGGCGGTACCGGCTCGCTTTGTGAAGATCCACGTCCCCGGGAAGCCGGTGACCACCAGATTGCTGTCGGTGTTCTCGTTGCTCCGGTGGCAGATGCGCATGGGCACATCGCTGTCGCTGCGGCGCAGCCAGCGGCCCTCCCGGAGCAGGGACAGGTTCTCCTCGGTGGGTCTGACTTCCAGCGTGAACGCTCCCTCGGTGTTGTAGGGCTCGTCCCAGTAAAGGCTCACCCACACCTCCACCCGACCCAGCCGGGCGAGGGTCAGTTCATCCAAAACATCCAGTGTCACGAGATCACCTCCGGCAGAATACCGCTCACCATGGGATAGAAGCGCACTGTCACCTGCAGGCTGGTCTCGCCGCTGTCGGCGGTGGCCTTGAGTAAGTTGTCTCCCGGGGCCAGCTCCAGCAGGTCGCTGTCCTCATCCAGCAGGGAGAAGATGTTCTCCTCCGTGTCGTCCTCTGTCCGCTTGACAGCCAGCTTGTCGGTGGTGGTGCGGTAGATTTCGATGACCTGCCCGGGGGTCAGGGTGGTCAGGATGCGGATGCTCTGGCCCGTGATGATGTTCAGCACACACGGGTTGACCACCGCACCGTCGCTCTTGAGGGTGGCCGTGAAGGGCACGCTCAGCGCCCCCGGGTTATAAGCATTCAGCCAGCCGATTGAAGTGCGCACGCCGAACCGGTGGGGCGTGCTGTAATTGATGGGCAGCCTGAACGATGGCACAAAGCCGTTGATACAGAAGCTCTGGGCGGTCAGGTTGTACCAGAAGGGTTTCGGGCAGAAGAGCATGACATCCAGCACCGGGTAGGGGTGGATGCTCTTTGTGTAGGGGGTCTTGGAAAGCACAAAACGGCAGAAGAATTTATCCACAAGATATATTGTGCCGCTGGTGAAGAAAGTCAGCTTTTCTAGCAGCAGGGCGGCATCTGCGTCGCCGTGGGGGCTGTGGCAGTGGATGATGAGTTCACGGTTCACCCCAGCCACGCTCTGGCGCTCCACGCTCACGCCCACCTGGTTCACGCCCTGAGCGGTCTGCACGTCCACGTCCACGCCGTTGATGGGGTCGAGGGAGTAGGGCGTGCCGTAGTCCCACCCGATGTCGAGAGTGGCCCCGGCATCCGTGACCAGCTGCAAATGGTCTTTGCGAAATGGCATTGTGGAGCCCTCCTTTCATCGTTTCTGGGCCTTGGCCCGGTCGGCTTCCCAGCGTGCTTCCCGCTGGAGATCTGCCGCCGTCTGGGCCTTGGAGTAGATATTTTGGTTGATGATGGTGTCGCCCTCCCGGTGGTAGCTGCTGGCGGCTGCGGCCACCTGTGCCGTGCCGGAAGCGGCCACAGACCGGCTGATGGCCATGTTGTCCGACAGCACCAGCGTGTTGGCCTGCCGCACCATCTCGGCCAACTTGCTGTTTGCGGCCAACAGGGCCTCGGTGTTGGCCTCCACAGCGTCGGTCAGGTCTTTGTCCGGGGTGGGGGCTGTCGGCGTGGTGGAGCCAGGTTTTGTGCCTGTGGTGGTCTTGGCGATGTCATCCAAACTGCGTTCCACCTTGGTCTGGATGCCGTCCACATAGGTGGTCACGGTCTTGTAGGAGCGCTCCACGCCGTCCACCAGCTTGGTACCTGCCTCGGTGACGGTCTTGGTCACCCTCTGAGTGATCTTGCCGGTCTCGTCCTGCAGCTTCTCGGTGAGCACCTTGGTGGTCACGGTGCTGCCGTCTGCTCTGGTGGTCTTGCTGGTGTCGGTCATGCTCTCGATGACCTTCTGGGAGTTGGTGGAAGTGCTGGAGCTGCTGGGGTGGTTGGCAGCTTCCTGCTGCTTTTTCCGCGCCTCCTGCCGGGCCTTGCGGTCGGCAGCGATCTTGTTGGCGTAGTCCCAGGCCGGATTGCTGATGTAGTCTATGGTGCCGCCATAGAGCCACGCGACACTGTTATACGCGCCGATGAGGCCGTTGATGAGGATGATAAAGCCCTCGATGCCCGCTGCCACGATGCGCATCAGGCCCTCGAAGATGTAGCTCATAAAGTCCTCAACGCCCGCCCAGGTGCTCTGGAAGCCGTTGGCAACCTCTTTGTTTTTGCCGGAAAAGCTCAACAGGGCACCCACCAGCATCCCGATGAGGGAGATGACAAAGAGGATGGGGTTTGCGTCCATGGCGGTGTTCAGGGCGGTCTGCCCGGCTGTGGCGCTGGCTGCGGCAGGCACGAACTGCGCCACCAGACCCATGGCCAGCTGAGAGAGATTCCCGAATACGCCGGAAAGGGCGCTGCCCAGCTGGTTCAGGGCCCCCATGGCTACGGCCTGAATCTGCGCCTGCTGCTCCTTGGTGCAGGCCTGCCAGAAATAGGAAGCGGCCCACAGGCCCAGGCTCTCGAGGTCGCCATCCTTGAGGGCCGTTGCCAGCGTCTCGATGGCCCCCAGCGCATCCGTCTGGATGTCAGACTGAATCTGCGCCCAGCCCTCGGTGAGCTTGGTGCGGAACTGCTCTGTGATGGTGGCCCCTACGGTGGCAAAATCAGGGCCGTAGTCGCTGAGGGTCTGGGCGATGTTCTGGATGGCCTGCTCTGCCGCTGGGGCCCCGGTGTTGATGCCGTTGACAAGGCCCTGCGTGACATTCTCGCCGATCTCAGTGAACGCCTTCGAGGGCGAGTGGATGCCCAGCACGTTCTTGACGGTACTCACCATGCCGTTGACTTTGCCCTTGACTGTGGACACCAGCGTGTCCCACATCCCGGTGATGCCGTTCAGCAGGCCGGTGACGATGTTCTCGCCGATGTGGCCCCACTCATCCATACTGCCGTCCCAAACGCCGGTCAGTTTTGCGATGCAGGCAAGGGCGGCTTCTCCCAGGTTCTCAATGCTGCGGAGAATGCCGTCCACCAGTGTGGTCAGAAGGGCCGCACCACAGTTCAGAAGGTCGGGCAGATGGGAGATCAGCGCGGCAGAGAACTTTGCAATCAATTCCGCTGCTGCTGTGATCAGCTGGGGCAGGTTGTCGGTGATGCCGATGATGAGCTGTTCCAGCATCTGGATGCCGGCATCGAAGATCTCGTCCTGATGGTCAGCCAGATACTGCACCAGCTTGGTGATGACCTGAGTTGCTGCCGATGCCAGCCCGGGAATCTTCTGAACAACACCTGCGGTCAGATTTTCCAGAATGCCGCTGGCTGCGTCCAGCATGGCCGCCGGGCCGCCCTCATTCAGAGCACTCGTCAGGGTATTCAGGCAGTCAGTGCCCCAGTTGGCGGCTTCCTTCAGGCCCGGCTCCATGGCCTCGAACAGGTCAATACTCAGGTTCTCTGCCGTGGTCTGCAGGCTGTCCATGCTGTGCTGGAAGGTGTCTGTCATGGTCGCATAGGCAGTCTCGGTAGCTCCGGCGCTGTCCACCATCTGGCCCAGCACGCCGTTGAATTTATCCGCGCCGCCGGACACCAGGGAAAGGGCACCCGTGCCAGCTTCCACGCTGGACCACAGACCGGCAAAGGCGGTGCCATCATCGCCAACGCTGTCATACAGCACTTGCAGCACATCGCCCAGGCTCTTGCCGTCAGCACTCAGCTGGGCAAAGCTCTTGCCGGTCTGCTGCTGTAAAATCTTGCCGACGCTGGACCCGGTGTCGCCCAGCTCGTTCAGCATGGATTTTGTGTAAGTGGTCGCCTCGGCAGTGGCGATACCGTTGGCGGTCATCACGGCCAGACCACTGGACAGGTTTTCTACGCTGACATTGTAAGCAGCAGCCAGCGGGATGACACGGCCCATGCTGGAAGAAAGCTCGTCCACGCTGGTTTTGCCCAGGTTCTGGGTGGTCAGCAGTACATCCGAAACGTGGGTCGCCTGGTCGGCGCTCAAGCCGTAGGCGTTCAGGGCAGTGGTCAGGATATCCACGGCGGAGGTCGTGGAGGTAAAACCGGCGGTTGCCAGTTTCGCTGCCTGGCCTGCAAATTCCACAGCGTTGGCCGTGTCCTGCCCGGCGCTGATGGCCTGGTAGGTAGCCTCGGCAATATCCGTGGCCGCAATGCCCATGGTGTTGGACATGTCCGTGATCTGACTGCCCAGCTTCTGGATCGAAAGCTTGCCAAGATCGGCGATGGTCCCGACTTTGGCAAGCGATGTCTCGTAGATGGAGCCGTTCTGGATCGCGCTCTGGGCAAGATTCGTCAGCTGGCTGCTGGCCGTCTTTACCAGGTCTGCGATCAGCGTTCCGGCGGCGACGGTCATGCTGCTGACACCCTGCGTGAAGCCGCTGGTGTCCAACTTGGTGTTGCCGGTAACGCTAAAATCAAATGCCACTGTGTCCACCTCTCAATCGGAGCGCGGGCACAGGGGCACAGGCTGCTATAACTTGATTTCTACCTCCCGCTTGCATGCGGGGTTTTTGCATTTTACCCACAAACCGTGGGCGTAGGCCTCGGGAGCCGCCCACACTGGCAGCGCTCTGCCGCAGAAGGGGCAGGGCACCGGGGCGCGGGAATCAGCCGAAGCGGTCGAGGAAAGCGTCCTCGTGCTCTTGCAGGGTTTCGTTCCGCTTCACCCCCTTCAGCCCACCCGGCAGGGCAAAGCGCTCTTTCAGGGTCTCGTAGTAGTCCCGGTCGGCCCTGTCCATGCCGGAGGTGTCCTTCCCCCGGATCTCCACGATCTTGCCCAGCGGCGTTTCCGGCGGCAGGGCGTGCAGCAGTGCTTTGAAGCGCCACCAGTGCACCTTGTCGGCGGTCAGGTCGATGCCGTAGGCCTGCTGAAAGGCCCCCACGATGTAGTCGGCATCGCACCGGTAGTCCAGCACAGGCTCGTCCTGTGGGTCGCTGCTGCTGCTGCCAGTCCCGGTGCGCTCCTCGTCCTCGGGGCCGCCGCCCTGGCAGAAGCGCACCAGAGATTCAAAGGCTTCCTGGTACTGCACTCCGGGCACCGGCTCTACAAAGAACCGCTGAACGACTTCACAAATCATCTGGGCGCTGTCCTCGTCAGTCTTGGCGCGGCGGGTGCGGATCAGCAGCCAGATCATGGGCCGGAAGTCAGGGTCGATGGCGCGGCCCTCCCACTCGGTGGGCAGGGTGTCCGTCAGCAGGTCATGCATTGTCCAGTGCCTCAAGCTCTGCCTTCAGCTGGGCACGGCGGGCGGCCTTTGCCGCTTCCTGTGCCCGGAAATCCACCACTGCGGGATGTGCCTTGATTGCGGCCCGACGCTGCTCACGGTTCATGGGGGCAGGGATGGCCTGTGCTGCCGAAACCCGCGCCCGCTCCTCGGTGGGGTGGATCAGTGCGCTGACACTGGCCTTTTCTGCGGCCATGGCCTCGGCAAAGGCCTTGCTGACCGTCAGGCAGGCATTGAAGTTGCTGCCGTCCAGCCCAAGCTTCTCAGAAGCACCCTCGCCCAGAACCTCATCCAGATAGTCCATAAAGATGCGGCACTGGAAGCGCAGCCAGGCAGGGTAATCATTCTCGGGGGTGTAGCGGCTGCCCTCCGTCCGAGCACGTTCCTGCTGCCGGGTCTGTGCAGCCAGCATCCGATCCACGTCGTTGGCGTTCAGGGTGGAAAAATCAAATTCAATGCCGTTGATGATCATGGGGAATCCTCCTGTTACAAAAAGGGCCCCCGTTCACCGGGAACGAGGGCTGTATGAATCATTGAAAATCGGGTTAGCCTGCTGCAGCTACGGTCAGGTAGTCGAACTCAGCCGGAACGCCAACACCCTTCACATCGCAGGCAAAACCTGCGGAGTTGCTGGCGGAACCGCTGGCATCGGCAGTGACAATGAAAGCGGCTTCGCCCTTCTCGCCCTTGCCGGTCTTTGCGCTGAAGTAGATATAGGGGAACACCACATCAGTGCCGGAGCCGAACTTGACCTTGTGGGAGAGCAGGAAATCCTGCGCAGGGTCGCCCACGCAGCGGTTTCCGTTCAGGGAGAAGGTGCGCTGGGTCTCACCCTTCTCGGTGATAGTGCCTGCGCGGATATAGGCCACGTCCTCGGTGGAAGCGTTCAGTGCACCGGAGTGCTCCTTGACACGCTCTGCAAACACGATCCAGTCGCTCTCCTTGGTCTGGGTGGAGGCATCGGTCTGAATTGCAAAGATGAAATCATCGGCCTTTTCGGTGCCGGTGTAGTCCGCGCTGGGCACGATGCCCTTCTTGGTCTTGAGCGCGGCCAGGGTTTCGGAAACAGTCATAGGATGGTCTCCTTTCAAAGTTTGGGTTGATAGTAGACGAGCCGGAGCTGCATCTGCATTTTGCAGCTTCCGGAGCCGTCGGTGACGATGTAGCCGGTGGAGGTGACTTCAATGCTCTGGGCTTCCTTGCTGTGCCCGCATTTGCTCAGATCAGGCAGGATGCCGCAGTCATTTTGTTCCATTACCCAGTCGGCCAGCTGTTCAAAGAAGCCGCTGTTCTCAATGGTGAGCACATCAGTCTCCCCGAACTCCCTTCGGGACAGGAAGAGGTAGTTCTTCGCCAAATCCCGCCCGGAGATGTAACTCTCCACAATGGGGTCGGTGGGGCCGTCCTCAATGGAAAAAGCGGTGGCTTCCTCTTCCAGCCCTGCAATGCGGAAGGCCGCACCGGTGGCATCCTGCTCCTCGGCGATGAGTGGACAGGTCTTGAGCCAGTCCCGCAGGGCGGCAATGGTGGGCTTTACGGTTTCGCTCATTTGTTCCCTCCCAGAAACTGCTTTGCGGCATCGTGGGCGAACTTTTCCAGCTCGTCCTTGTGGTCAGCAATGGCCCGCTGGCCCCAGTAGGAGCCGTGCAGGTGGTTCTCTCCATGCAGCCCCTGTCCCTGCGTGTGCAGGTAATACTGCCGCCGGGCATACGGGGTGTTATAGACCAGCTTGCCGCCTTTGAAGTCGGATGCCTGGTTGACGCTGTTCTTCAGCGTGCCGGTATCGAAGGGCACATAAGGGTCCACAGCTTTGGCCACTTGCTGGGAGAACGCATACTGGACCTTCTGAAAGCCCTTGTCCATTTCGGCCTGAAAGCCGGGCCGGAACCTGAGCTTCAGGTCAATAACGGGTGCACTCATCCTCTCAGCTCCCCTCTACATGAAAATGCGGCAGCAGCGGTTCCCGGTTGTCGGAGACCGCCGCCACCGTGCAGCAGATGTGTGTTTTCTCGAGGGCGGCATACTCGGCCTCGGTCAGGCTACGGACAGCGCCGCAGATGAGCTTGCCGCCCCGCTTGAGCGTCCAGTGTGCCGCCTTTTCCCCGGGAGGGAGCTTTGCCCACTGGAAATAGGGCAGGTAGCCCGCCGCAGGGGGCAGCCGGACGTGCACCGTCCGCTGGGGGTCGCCGCCGGAGGTGTCCAGCTTCTCCCGCCAGCTGCTCCCGGGGATGGCATGGCAGACAGGCCGGTCGGTCTCGGTGGCGGTGTCGTGGATGAGGTTCACAACGGTAACGCTGCACTGCATCAGAAACACCCCCGATACAGCAGGCCGTGGGGGTCGCTGCCCAGTGCGTTGGAGAGGATGCTCTGCGCTTCCGCTGCAAGCCGCTCAGAAAGCGCCCCGCTGGCGAAGGTGACAGAGTAGCCATCGTTGGACACGCTGGAAGCCCCGGGTACGGCACAGGCGCTCTGTGCGGCGCTCATGGCATCGACGATCTGGACGCAGGCATCGGCCAGCAGGGCGGCGCACCCGGCACAGGCCCTGGCGTGGGGCTCTGCCCGGCCAAAAGTGTGCCGGTCGATGAGCCGGGAAGCCCGGGCGCACAGCGTGTCAAAGGCGGCCTCGTCCAGCGTGCCGCCCGCCGCCTGATACTGGGCGTAGGTACAGTAAAGCATGGAGGCCTCCTTATGCAGTGGTCTCCACACGCTTGATGTACAGGGTCTGCGGCTTGGAGACCTTGATGCCGTATACCTTGCGGCCCTGCACGGCGGATGCGCCGATGAACTTGCCAGAGGCGGACAGGTCCTGCAGATGCACCGGGACCTGCCACTCCATCACGCGGTGGCACCAGTTGGGGTGGCCGCAGATGAACTCGGTGGTGGTCTTTTTGCCGGAAACGCGGGTGGTGGACTCGAAATCCATGTTGTTGGATTCGTAGACGTTGAAGCCTGCGATCTGGCCGATCACGCCCTGCTGCACCAGCTGCTGGGAGAGGTCGCCCTGCTTGATGAACTTATCATCCTGCATCAGGATCTCCAGATACTCCGGGCTGACGATCATCCAGCGGCCCGCCACGGGAACGCCCTTGCGGCTCAGGGCACGCTTTGCGGCCAGGGCTTCCTTGTAGGCAGTGGAGGTGGTGCAGGCGGTCTTGGTGGCGGAAATGGTCGCGCCGCCGGAGGACAGGGTGCCGCAGGATTCCAGTGCGTTGATGGATTTTTTGTCGATGGACAGGGCCAGGGAGTAACCGGCGCTGTCCAGGCGTTCGGCGGTGATGCCGTCGGGCACGGATGCCGCGTCGTAGCCGTCGATAAGCTCGTTCACGGCTTCGTCCTGGTCAATGTCCAGATCCAGATAGGCGGTGGTGCCGGTCTCCAGATCCACGCCGGTGGCTTTGTTGTATGGCTTGACGCTGACCTCCGTATCGCGCACGGGGATCTTCACCTTGCCCGCTTTGGGGTTGCCCTCGTACTTGGTGTTGAAGATGGCGTTGTCGCGGGTGACAAGGGTCGCCCGCAGCTTTGCATCCACAAGGGCAGAATAACGTTCCTGATTTGCATGTGCCATAATAAGGCTCCTTTCCTCAGAGCTTCAGCTCCGGATTCATTGCTTTGAAAGCAGCTTCCACGCCGTCGGTGTCATTGGTGGGCGGAGTGCCGTGCGCGGCACCGGTGTCCACGCGGCCCACACCGCCGTCCTCGCCAAAGGCCCAGGGGTTCGCCTTGGCGGCCTCCTCCAGTGCCTGGGAGATATCGGTGGAACGGTCCTTGGAGCCCTTGAGGGCATCCAGATCCAGCAGTGCTCGGACCGCCTTGACGCTGCGGCCCTTGGCTCCCAGAATGGCGGTGTTCAGGGCATTGTCAAAGGCAAAGCCATCAGCCTGTGCCTGCATATCGCCCTTGAGCTTTGCCAGTTCGGCCTCGTACTCCTCGGGCTTCTTCTTGCCGTCAAAGGCGGCAAGGCCGTCCTGGGCGGTCTTGAGCTGAGCTTGGGTGTTTTCCAGCTGGGTCTTGTACTGCTCGGCGGCAGTCTTTTCCCGGTTGACATCGTTGCCGTTCTCGGCCATGATCCAGTTGAGCTGTTCCTCGGTGATGCCGGGGATCTGTTTCTTCACGTCTTCACGCTTCATGGTGGAAAAACTCCTTTCTGTTGGTGAAACCACGGTTTGGTGACACGGTTCTCCGTCCGTGTTCGGTTGTGGGCAGGGTACGCACTGCCCTCTGCGATGGCACCGTATGCAGGAATCGAACCTGCGGCATCCGGTTTTGGAGACCGGCGCTCTGCCACTGAGCGAATACGGCATGAAAAAAGCGCCCCTGCTCAAACGAGCAAAGACGCTTGCGGTATTGGGTTGGGTCAGTCCCAGTCGGCATAACGGGGACAATTAAGGCAGGTTTTATGGGCTTCTGCCCAATTGCAAGGTGGCTTATCGTCACCCTTCAGGCAAAGAGTATCATCGCCAATATTGGAGACCTCAAAGCACAAACCGCAGTCGATTTTGCGGTTATAGATAGGGCAAAACCATTCTTCCGGCTTTGCTGTATCGTTAGTGCGGAATACCATGCTTCTTAACCACCTCCATCAATTTTTGACCGCCCTCATCCAGCGGCCCGATACTGGAAACATTGCCATTCTGCCCAATGGCAACAAAACCATACTCGGAATAGTAACAGGTCTGTGTTCCGTTACGCTGGGACATTGCGACTTTGGAAGAGCGGATAATGCGTTCGGCATCCATCGGCCCCATGCCACGTTCTGCCCAGCGCTGCAGAACGTGTTCGCTCGCAAAGTTGATTTCATTGGGTGCAGGCGGCGATTCAATCAACTTGCCTTTCGCCTTTATTGTACCAGCTTCACGCATCCGTTGCAATTCCACATTTGCAGAATCAAAACGTTCCTGCTTTCGGGCTGTATAACTGGCCTTGCCCGCCTCGCTCCTGCCAAAGCCTGCCACGCTGGTGCGGGCACTGTCGGCCCTGCCGCCGGTGGCGCTGATAAAGTCAGTCAGCTCCTGACGGGCCTGCCAGAGCTTCACCGCGCTGGCGGTGGTGTCGGCCCCGGCGGCATCCTCTGCCAGATACCGGCGTTTGTACTTGCGCACGGTGCGTTCCCGGGCCCGCTGCATCTGACTGATCTCGTACCGGGTGTATCTGCCGCCGTTGTACTCGATGTCCCGGGCGTTGAGGGCTTCCAAGCTCTCCTGCGTCCATGCAGGCGGTGCACCCAGCTCAGGGAAGATGGCAAAGAAGGTATGACGGCAGTTCCAGCCGCAAAGTCCTGCGCCGGTGCCGTAGCCGGTGGCGGCCTCGAAGTCCGGGTAATGCTTGCCCATGTAGTCCACAGCGCCGCCCCGGTGGAACTGCCTGCCCTGCCACTCGGCGTGGGAGGGCCGCGCCCCGCCGTGAGCCGTGGTCTCGAAGAACTCCACGCCCATCTCGTCGGCGCGGGCCACCTGAAGCTTTGCCCCGGTCTGGTTCACGCCGGTCAGCACCGCCCGGCGGCAGGCCACTTCCAGCGTGTCAGTGTGGCCGCTGGGATAGGTGACGTACTTCATGGTGTCAGCCAGGCTGTCCACCGCGCTCCTGACGGCGGTCTTGTAGTCAAACGCACCGCTGCTCACCTTGAGGTGTGCCCGGTCCAGAGCGGTTTCAAACTGGCCGCTGACGGTGTTGGCCGTGGTGGCAGTGAGGTTCGAGAACGTGCCCGCCGTCTGCTGGTAGCCCGCATTGAGCAGGGCCTGCAGGGTGGCGTTGTCGGCAAAGGGCGTGGGTTCTTTGCCGTAGTGGTAATAGATCGCGTCCTCGGCTTCCAGGGCGCGGGTGGCCGCTTCCTGCATGAGCCGCCGGATCTCGGCTTCGCTCTTTCCGGTGTAGCGGGCCAGCTTCTTTACCACGTCCTGCCGGATGGCTTCGGTCTGTTCATACCGCCAAAGCTGCCAATTGGCCGTGGGGGTCAGGCTCTCTATCTTGGAGATGCGCCGGGCCACATCCCGCAAGATGTCGTCTTCGACCTGCTGCCAGAGCAGCACCAGCCGGTCCGGCGCGTGGTCCAGGTAGTCCGGGGCCAGCATCAGGCACCCCCGCCGAAGCTCAGCTCAGGCTGTTTGTTTTCGTCAGCAGCTTCCTGCGCCAGTTTGCGGGCATCCTCTTCACTGACCCCGTACCGGGCAGACAGATACTTGTACCGGGGCAAAAGGCCGCTCAGGGCATCGTCCCGCATCTGGCTCATCTGGGTCTCGGCATCGGTGATGTAGCTGTCGTCCCAGTCCACCGAGATGGGCGTTTCGGGGTCCACCGCCGCCCCCTGCAGGTTCTTTGCCGCCCACAGGATGGCCCGCACGATGCCCACCAGCGCACCCTCGATGGGGATCTGGTTCTTGTTGGCGCTGGCCACCAGATCCTGACGGCTGCCATTGTACTCGGTGGCCGTGGTCACGGTGCCCGCCTCGAACTTGTATCGGTGGCAGCCCAGCTTGCACTTGAAACTCATCAGATCCAGCGCATCCTGCACCGCGCGATGGTTCTGTTCGGTGCGCAGGTCGGGGTTGTATTCCCGCCACTCCGGGTTTGCGTCGATACTGCCCTGCGGGGTCGGCAGCTGATAGAACTGCTGACGGTGGACAGAATCCGGCGGGATAAGGTGTTCCACGCCGTCCTTGTCCACATATTTCTGGCAGATGTCCCGGTCGTAGAAGATCTTCTTGCCGCCCAGGCGGATATCCTGCCGGTAGTTGTCAAAGGCGTAATCCACCATCTGGGCCGCGTCCAGCGCTTCCGAGAAGATGCTCATGCCCAGCCCCATGCCGTTGTCCAGGTTCTTGACAACGCCCGGACTGAACAGCGTAAACCAGGGCGGAGAACCCGCCACGGTGATGCTGCGGACCGTGCCCGGCGGGGGAGGAGCCTGGCTGAATTTTGGCACGCCGGAAACGTCGTCGGTCACTTCAAACCACTCGTTGGTGATGGTGCGCTTTTCGGTGCTGCCGGTGTGGGTCTGCAGGTAAACGGCGGGTTTACCGTTCATCATGCACTCGGAGACAAAGGCGGCTTCCGTCACGATGCCGCGTTCCACCCGCAGGGGCAGGATGCAGGAAGCCGGGTCATAATCCAGCAGGATGCGTCCGGTTGGGCTGGGCTGGAGGTTCCCGGCGGCATCGGTGGAGACTCCCTCCACGCTCAGGATGAACGCCCCGGTGCCGGACCAGTAAGCCTGTTCCACCAGAGCGTTGGCGTTGCGCCAGAAGTGCAGCTCCCGCAGCAGGCCGCCGGTCTGCTGTTCGCCGCAGCCCAGCAAGTAAGCGGCGCTTTTGGCATCCCCGATCTGGAACGTGGTCTTGTCGTTCAGCAGCAGATTTGCCCAGTCCTCGCAAATATGCTTCGGCATCCGCAGGCTTGCCATCCGGCGGGAGAAGATATTGCCATCCGGGCCGCTTTCCTTGATGTCGTGGATGTCCGGCACATTGCCTTTCCACCACTGCCGCCAGGTCTCGATGCTGCCGTAGTAGTCGGCATCGATGGCCCACCCGCGCGTCTTGTTCAGGTAGTTCAGAAATGCGGTGATGTTCATGTGTTGGTCAACCTCTTGAAATCGCGCTCGATGGTGTACTCGTAAGCGTCCAATGTGTCGATATCGGTGCTGCCGTCATCCAACCGCTCGTCCACGCTGGGGTGCTTGCCACTGTACAGGGCCGTGGCAAGGGCATCCCGGAGGGTGGCAGCTTCCGGTAGCAGCCAGAACCGCCCGCCGCCCATCAGGATGCAGGTCAGGCGGATGCGGTCATTGATGCGGATCTTGGCACTGTTCTCCACCCGGTCGGCCAGCCAGCTGAGCTTGCAGCGCCGGAGCCTTGCCCGGATGTGATTGATGAGGGTCTGCTCCGCACTGTCGCAGAAGATAAATTGGATCTCGCCCCAGCGGGCAAAGACAGCCATGCAGAACTCAAGCAGCCTGTCGGCCAGAAAGTCTGCATCCTGCGCCACCGGGTCGATGCGCTGGGAAGCCAGCCCCACCACGCCGGAATAGCCCGGCAGGATAGCCGTTGCCACAAAGGCATGTTTGGACCCGTTGCCGCCAAAGTCCACGCCGATGCGCACCCGCCACGGGTGCAGCGGCTTGTCCACAGGCCAGAAAAAACGCCCATCTCCGGCGGCAAGGCTGTCGGCCAGCAGGCGGTAGATCACGCCGTTGGCGGCCATCCACTGCCCCAAGATAAAGCGGTTATAGTAGACCGTGCCGGTGTATTCTTTTTTCAGATCGGCCACGAACTGGGCCGGAAGTGTAGGGTTATCGTCGATGGTATACGCCTGACAGTAGATGTCAGCGTCACTGTCCAGAAACTTCTTGAACCAGTGGGTGGGGCTTTCCGGGTTGCAGGTGCCGTCAAAATGGGAGTGGGGGCAGGAAAGGCGGCTTTTCAGCATCTGGAACACGCCTTCGTCCCAGGTGGTGATCTCGTCACCGTAGGCGTACTCAAAGGCAGCGCCCTGGATGCGGGCGATGTGTTTCTTGTTGTCAGCGCCGAGGACATAGACCTTCTTGCCGAACAGCTGTACCACGTTGCCTGCTGCCGAGGTGCGGATCACCCCTACAAGGTCGGGGCCCCAGAGCTCCCGCATCAGGGACAGCACATTGCGCTCCAGTGTGCCCAGGGTGTTGCCCATGAGCACCAGCAGGCCCTCGCCTCGAGCCGCGCAGATCCGCTTCGGGATGGTCACGGCGCAGTCCAGGTAGGTCTTGCCGCTTCGGGTGGCCCCGGTCTTAACATTCCACCGGTGGGAACAGTTGTGCAGGTACTCCTGCTGAAACTCAGTCAATGGCACTGTCCACACCTCCCAGCAGCTCCTTGGCCTTTGCCAGAGCATCCGCGCCCGGGTCCTCCTGCACGGTCTCCTCACCTAGCATTTTCAGCAGGACATTGGCTGCCCTGGCATCGCCCTGCTTGGCAGCGGCTGCAATGCCCATGACCACGCTCATCTGGTTGTCCACGTCCTCCGGGTCAATCTGGTCCCGCAGCATGGCATTCACCCGGCGGCGGTCGGTCTCCGGCAGGCTCAGGTAGTAGTCAGCCGCCTGACGCATGGACCGTTTGCGGCGGCGGGCCGCACCGGATGCAATGCCGCCCTTCTGGGCGATCTCTCTCTGTTCGCTCTCCGTTCGTTCATTGAACGGAATGAGATTCTTTTCATTCGACACGTCACCACCTCTCTCGTCGTCAGGGTACAAAAAAGCCGCCCCTCAGGACGGCAGAAAATAGCATGAAAAATCCCTGCATGTTTCCATGCAGGGCAATTGACGCACATCCAGCGGGAAAATACCTGAAACCCGCCTATGGATTCCGGTGCCTCCGGCGTATGTGGGGAGGTCAGAGGGCGGGCAAGGAGATCCCGCCACCCACCACATGAGCTTCCGGTGGGGAGTATGTAGCCCCATGCGTCAGGCTGTGCCGCCTACGGGGTCGGCGGCGAATTGGAACCACCCTTGGAATCGAACCTTCCACGACTACACTCGTGAACGCGCACCACATTGCGCTCAGGCGGCATAATAGAAGCAGCTCGCAGAACGTGATGTCGGACGGGCACGTTCTGCGAGCTGCCATGGCATCGGTCTGCCTTTCGGCTTTGCCGATGGTATCGTTATAACACAGTTAAGCGGACATGCGCGGCCATAATTGCGGAGGAATGGCATTCATTGGAATGTTCAGGGCCTCCACAGCCTGCCGATGTAGACAACGAAAATGTCGGTCACTGACGCGGAGTCTGTCAGCAGCCTGTCCACGATGCAGGCCATCAATGTAGCACAGTTCCAAAAGGTCTACCAGAAGAGGGTCTTCGAGTTCTGCGATGACCTTACGGATGGTGTAACACAACTCCTGACTGCGCTGAATTTCATGGCACAGCTGGTGCTGGTAGGCATCCATCATTTCAATGGCGCGGCCAGTCTTATCGCCAGAACATCCAGAACTGACAATAGGGCTGAGTGCCTGGGTGACGCTTTCGGCCTGGTCTTTCGCTTCGCGGATACGCCGGACAAGAATTTTCTGGCGGCGAAGTGATACCTGATACAGCTTCAGCCACTCACATTTCTGGATACAGGTCATTCTGTACTCCCTCCTTCCAGTACCCTCAGTAGCCCTTCCACGTCATACCGCCAGTGAACGCGCAGCAGGTGCTGCTCCACCTCGATGCCGTTCAGGGCGGCCCACTGCCATGGAATGCTCTTTCGGGTCTGGGTCTGCATGTACTCCAGCACAGCGCTGGCCGGTACGGCAAAGGTGCGGTTGACCTTGCCCCGGTAATTGATGACCACATGGGCGGTCTGGCCCTTGAAGGATGCTGCGTGGGCCATATCGGTGATGTGTTTGAGCTTGTGGTACTTCTGCCGCTCCCGGTCGAATCGGCCCAGGATCTTTTCCAGTGGGATGCTGGGCGTTTCGATGGTCTTGAGCTCGAAGTAATGGTGCATAGGGTAGCGGTACACGTCGAAGTCGCAGATGTTATCAATGGAGAAGCTCAGGTTTTCGTTGCCGCCGTAATAGGTGGCCGCGCTGTCTTTCAGTCGATAGCACCAAGCATCCTTCGGCATGGAGCTTTTCCAGTCTGCCTCGAACTGTTTTCCGGTGTTCAATTGGTTCTCCTTTCGTCGGAGGCTGCCCAATGCCCGGCCAGCTGTCGGGTCGGGGTAGTGCTCATGGTTCCGGTACATTGGAGTCCTCCTTTTTCTTGGTGAGCGGACGGCGACGGGCTGCGTTTTTTAAAAAATCATTCCCGCTGGGTTCCGGCCTGTCCACCCGCCTATTGCGTCCTGCTCCAATGGGGTTCGTCATGCGGTACTCCTCGGCAGACCTACAGCCCTGGGTTTCGGCCTCGATCAGAGCCTTCCGCACATAGGCCCAGCTATGTGCCCCGGCATCAATGCACTTGCGCAGGATTACCCGCGCCAGTTCCTCGCCCAGTCGGTCAGCGTATCCTGTCAGCTCTCTTTTCCCGGAGGCACTCAGCTTGCCGATATCCTGTTCAAACTCTGATACCAAGGGTGAGGTCGTCGGTCGTCCGGTCGGCTCCGGCGCAGCCGCAGACGACGACTTGTTAGCTTGTTGGTTTGTTAGACTTGTTAAGTTGTTGTCGGCAGCCTGTCGGTTGCCTGTCGCTTGCCTGTCACTTTGCCTGTCACTGCCAACAAGCGAAGCATAGTTTTCTATCGTGACAATGCTGTATTTTGAGCCTGTTTTGACTGTCAGATAGCCTGTCGCCTGTAAATGTTCTAAGCTCGTCCGGATGTTCCGAACACTCAAATCAAGCTGTTTTGCCAGTTGAGATTGGCTTGTAACCAGCTGCCCGGGCCTGATGGTAATGCCCTGCCACTGCTTTTCCTGCCAGTTGGCGGTGAGTAGCAGGTGGAAAAACAGGCGGGCAGTGTTGGGCTCTGAATACCATTCCCAGTCAGTCAGACCGCGGGGAAAGGCAACAAAGCCACGGGATGGGTCAATGCCCACGGTCTGAACTCCTTTCTGGTGTGGTTAAAACGGCAGGTCATCCGCATCATCATCGATGAGGGCATCTGCTTCCGGGGTGCCTGCGGCTGGCCCGGCAGGCGCTGCCGCCTGAGAGGCGCGGGGAGCATAGTCGGCCAGGTCTTCGCCGGGATACATCTGCCCGCCGGAAAGGCTGGTCTGCACCGGGGCAGGCTCATCAGAGGGCGTTGGCTCCTGAGTGAGCGCTGGTTCGGGCGGTGCCGGGGCCTCTGTGCAAAGGTCAATGAGATTCTGCATCCACCGGAAAATCACCATGCCGCCGGGCTGAATGTCGTCGGCATCCACATTGTAATAGGTCTTGCCATTGTACTCCCGGCTCTTGAGCTCCCGGGCAAAGACAGTGACGGCATCGCCCTTCAGCAGCAGCCCGTCCCATTTGTCCAGCCCGTGCCAGACATTGACCTGAACATACAGGCTCTCCCAGCTGCCGGTGTCGGTCTTGACGCTGTGCGCCTTCACGTCAAACTTCAGGACCCGCTTCTGGCCCACGTCCTTGAGCACAGGGTCTTTGGCAAGGGTCCCGTGGAGCAGAACGCCGGTCTTGTGGGTCAGGAGCACGATTCATCACCCCCGGCAAAGGGGTCGTCTGCGCTGTCAGCATCCTCCACGGTCAGGGCATCGGCCTGTTCAACAGCTTCCTTGATGCGGGTCCAGCGGGGAGCTGAAGCCTGTCCAGCTTCGTCCAGTTCCACGGCGGTGGACTCGGCATCCACATGGACCTCGCTCTCGTCATAGAGAGAGCCGAAGGTGGAGGGGAATGCTTCCCGCAGGGCATGGACAAGGGCAACCTTGCGGATCATGGTGGCTTTTTTGCCCTTCCACAGAGATTTGCCGGTGTCGTATTCGGTCAGCTTCACTTCCTCGTAACTGGGGCGGGTGCGGTCCTTGCGATAGACTTTGGCCCAGCCGCCCAGAAGTTCCTCGTCCTCGTAGACGATGGAACCCTCCCGCTTCTGGCACTCCCCGGCCACCTTATCGAAGATGATGACCCCGGCCTCGAAGCCGTCATAGCTGGGGTGACGCTCTGCCATTTGCAGGTAGCAGTTCTTGCCCAGAACGATGGTGCTGGGGGTGTCCTCGCTGTTGTTATCGTAGTGGATGAGGTAGGCTTCCTTGGTAAAGGGATTCAGGCGGTACTGCTTGCAGGTCTCGAGGAAAATCTTGCATTCGGCATCGGTGGCTTTCTGACAGATGAAGTTGCGGACATCCGAGAAGCTGACGGTCATGTGCTGGCCGTCGGCAGAGGTGATCTCCACGGGCTTGGCCGGGCTGGCGGCCTGCAGAGCGCTGCTCTGGGCAGCACGCTGCTGCATTGCAGTCATCCGGGCGGCGGTGGGGGTGCCGGTGGTGTTTGCGGACATGGTGGGCGCAGGTGCGCCGGGACGAGAAAAAGCCATAAGTAAAATCCTCCAATTATTTTAATTTTACAGGACCATATGCGAAGCCGCGCTTTTTAGCTTCGGCTTTGAACCATTCGATGTCTTCCGGGGTGAAATCTACCCAGAAGCGGTAGCGTTTGCGGGCAGGTGCAAGGCCTGTGCCAGGCAGGGCGAACTGCTGCAATACCTCGCAGTCCAGCCGCCCGGAAGCTGTCACAAAGGCGTTGCTCCGGGCCTCCTGTGCGGCCTCTTCTTTCAGCTGACGCTCTTCCTCGGTGGGCGGGATGATGACCGGTGCGGCAGCTCTGGCACGTTCTGCGGCCTGTCGCTGGGCCTCTGCCTCAGCCTGAGCCGCACGAGCGTGCTCCCGGCGGCTGTGTTCATGCAGTGCATCGTTGACGCTCAAGGCCCGCAGGTATTCGGTAATACAGGGTTCAGCGTCTTCGCCGCAGGTCTCCCGGATGAGGCGCAGTTCCTCCCGCCGGGTCTCCACAGCCTTACGCAGTTCCTTTTCGGCCTGGGCGAGGTCAAAGGTTTTGTTGAGCCACTGGGGCACAAGCAGACGGTCAAAAGAAATCAGCGGTTCCAGCTCCCCGATGCAGTCCCGGTAGATCAGCCGCAGGGTGGATGCCTTTTCTTCCCGCTGGACCTGTTCTACTGCTTTTACCTGCTGATCAATGGCACCGGAGATCCTCTTGCACTGGGCCTGCATCTCCCGGATGCTCTTCTGAAAGTCCTCCAGCGGGTCAGTGTAAAGCCGCTTGGCGGCGGTCAAAGCAGCAGCTAGCTGCTTGTCCCACTTGTTGACGGCAGCACGGTCGGCTTTGGCATCCTTGATGGATTCAGGCGTGTACACACGGCCTGTATAGGAGGCCAGAAGTTCGTCAAGGTTCTTCTGCACCTCATCCTTGTTCCAGTTCATAGCCGGGATCACCGGGCGCTCTACCCGGACGGTCAATTCATTCGTCATCGGTCAGTTCCTCCTCTTCTGGCTCCCGGTCGGGGGCAAAGTAGTAGTCATCGGGCGGCTCCATGGGCGGGCCGTAACGGTCAAGATCGAGACTGTACATCTCATTCATCCTTGTCACCTCCGTCATAATCCGGCGGCTGGCGGCAGAGCAGGGAGGCCTCCTCAATGATGCTGTTCAGGGTACTGCAGATGGTCTGAAAGGTGCTTTCCAGATCTTCGCCCACCAGCCGGGAATAGCTGGCCTTGCTGTTATCCCACGCCGCCCGCATCAGGCTGGCGCAGTAGTTGGCCTGCTCAAAATCTGCCTGGGCATCATCGTTGATGCGGGAGCGGAGTGCCGCAACCTGTTTCTTCAGGTTGGCGTTGTCCTTGGCCAGTTCGGCGTTCCGGGCATCGGCAAGGCCCCAGGCTTTTTCTGCGGCCCGGCGGTCGATCTCTTCCTCGTCGATGACCGCCGTGATGGGCTGTTTTTTCAAAGCGTCTTCGGCATTTTTTGCTCTCTCTTCGGCCCTGTCGCGTTCAGCTTCGGCTTTCTGGCGCTGGAGGTTGGCCGCAATGCGGCTCTCGTCTGCATCGTGGTAGCTCTGCTGGAGCTTGGCGTTCTGCTCGGTCAGGCCGTTCAGGTCTACAAGGGCAACTTCCAGATCGCTTTTAGCGGTCTGAGCTTCGTCCTGTGCCTTACTTACCATGCTCCACGCCTCTTCCTCGCGGGTCTCGGCAGCATCGGCGCGGTCTTTCTCGGCTTTGACCTGGGCCAGCAGCTCCTGATACTCCTTGTAGGAGGTGATATCCCCGGAGAACACCGCCTGTTTCACCTGTGTTGGGGTGGAGGGCTTGGCAGCGGCATACAACAGCTTCAGGGGCTGAACGTCCAGAATGGACTTGCCCTCCAGCTGGATGTTGCCGCACTGTGCGGCAACGCTTACCATGCGGTCACCGGTGTCCCGGCTGATGCCCACAGCGGCGCACCACTTGCCCCAACTGCCTTTGTAGTGGTTGGCTGTCAGGTCGTGGGCGTGCTTGGCCGCCATGATGCGGGCCATGTTGCCGGTGATGAAGGTCTGTGCATCCTGCAAAAGCAGGGCATTGGTCTGCTCGTCTGCGCCAAAGTCAAAGCTGGGTGCCGAAGGAATCGGCGCAGAAGAACCGCCCGCCGATGCGGCAGGGGCCGATTCGCAGTTCTGCAGGGATGTCGCGGGGGTCGATGCGCTTGCATCCGCCCCGCTCTCCGAGATGGTCGGCGTTGCCGCTGTGGCAGTCGGGACAGCATTCTCTGCCGTAGTCACAGCAGCATCCGCATTCTGGGCAGGTGCACATGAGAGAATCTCCTTTGCTTTTTTGATGTCGGCAAGAATCTTTTCCATTTCCTGCTGCGGTGTCATGTCCTTGCGGCTTCCATCCGGATTGAAAAACTGACCAAACAGCTCTCTTTTTGCGGCAACACCTTTCAGATTCTGAGTGCATGTGATTGTCAGGCAATAGCGCCCGTCAGATCCATAGTCCGATGCACGAATATCTTTGGAAAATGAGCCGAAAATCTCTCTGTCTGGATAAGTGTCTTTGATCCATGCGGAGACCTGAGACAGAAAGTCGAAGTCCAGACTATGCACTCGACAGGTGCATTTATCCTTGATAGAGCCAGCGAACTCTGACGCATAAGTGAGAGTCTTGCTCATCCGGCACTCGTAGCCCCGAGTCTCCCGGCTGACAGTTCTAGCACTTTCATCCCATTGAAAGTCTCCGTATGGCATGGCATAGGGGCATCCCCAGCACTCATGGCTGGGTGCGTAACCAGATAGGCGGTTTCCAGTGGTACTGGCATCGGTGGATTTCTTCACTCGCCGTCCGCATTTGCAGATATAGGTGGTCACACTTTCACCTCCGTGCCCTTCAGGCGGTCTAGCATCTCGGTCTGCACATCCTTGTTCATGGGCTGGATGTTGTTACCCTTCCATCCGTAGCAGAGGATGGGCCCGTAAAGCTGGCGGCCTCGGTACTTCCGGTTGAGCAGACTGGCGGGCTGGATGGGACCATCGTACCGGCCCACGAACAGCACCGCCGGGGTGCGGGGCAGCACGATCATCTCGCAGGGAGTGCCCAGCCGGTTCTCAATGGCCCACAGGCTGTCGGGCAGGGACGCGATCACCGGATCTTTGCCCGGTTCGGCTAAAATACCCTTCATTTGTAAAATCCTTTCTGATGTGATATCATCAAGGGGATGGGTCTTCACAATTCCATCACCCTTTGGGCTCGTCCGTGTTACCAGCACGGGCGGGCTCGTTTGCTTTTCATGCGCCCCTCCGGTTCTGCCGGTAGTCCGGCTCTTCGGTGCGGGCGTGGGTGCGGTCAACGCGGTCATAGCGGCGGGCGTTCTGTTCACGATCCTGGGCGGCAAAGCCCAGCCGCAGGAACGCTACCGCTGCCAGAACCAGGCATAGGGCCGTGGCAAACTGGCTGTCAGAGATGGAGCTGCCCAGCTGTGCACCACCCTCGATGCCCATGCCGTACAGCAGACTTACGGCACCGCTGGCAGCAGCCAGCCAGTACCAGACGCGGGATTTAATCTTCATTGGGGGATTCCTCCATTCTGTCCATGAGGTCTGCGGCAGTAGTCACTATGCTGAGCAACGCTTCCGGATTTCTTTGATCTATGCAAATCCCGGCAATCAGAGCGGCGCAAAGGGCTTTCTGTTCCATCTCTGTACCGCAGGCATAAATCTTGGGGTTCCCGTCCTTCCCCAGCTGGATTTTTAACTGAGCGTTCGGGCTGATATTCATGCTCCTACCTCCTGAAGACAATTGACTGCGGGTCTGCAGTCGTCCAATGCCCATCCGATGACCGGGTGCCATTCGCCATCAGCAAAAATCTGCAGCCCGGTGTGGCTTTCATCCTTGATTTGTCCGCCCAGCTGGTAGCAGCCAGATGCCTGACTGCCGCCCCAACGGAACCACTTGTTCCAAAACAGCGGTGCGATGTACGCGCATCCAGTGGGCGCTGCGGCCCGCTCGGATGCAAGGGTGTAAGGTTTCATGCGGTCTTTTCCTCCTTTGCAATTGCCGGGAAGAAATACTCCCCGATTTTTTCTTGCGGGATGTGTAGTGCTCTGCAGATGATGACGATCTCGTCACTCCTCCAAGGTTGTGTCCCCTTGAGCCGTGCGGTCATCGTGTTGGAGCTTACCCCAATCAGGGCCGCAAGTGCGCCCTGGTTGAGATCCTGGTCTTCTGCCAGACGACTGATTTTGAGATAAGGCTTCTTCATGGTGATTCACCTCCTTGTTGTGGTTGCATCCCTTCTGCGGTATACTGGGGCAGAAGGAAGGTGAAATTATGAAACTGTATCATATTGACCGATTAGGAACGCTTAAGGATGGGCAACGGATTGAGCTTATACCGCTGTCCGAACTCAGTGGGTCAGTTGGAAAGTCGAGGTTTGCACGGCAGCTGTTTCCTGAAGGTATTTCGCATCATGGTGCTCAATATTTGGACACAGAAAGTGTATATAAACGATTTCTCGGAAGAACATACAACAATTTTGAATTACTTGAAGTATTTAATATCGAAGCGCTAGTGAATGATGTGAAATTATCATGCAGTAAATCAATCGAGCTAGTTTTTGAACTGGTTAGACAAAGATACTTTCCAGGGAAACCTTCGAGAATGACTTCACTGTGTGCTGTGGACAATCCAGAAGCTCGTGGGTGGAAATCTTTAAAAGCAGATGAAAAGCAATTATTTGAAATAATCGCTCCGGATGATACTCCATCATTTGATGGGGCTTTTTTGCACGGAGGACTTGCGCTAAATCGAGATTCATTTGAAAATTGGAAAATTGACTTTTCAATATCAGAACTTTTTGATTTGGCATATGCTTATTGGTCTGGGGAATCTACAAGTTCTCCTCAGTATGAGTATCTTGTTCAGTTGCCAATTGCTCAAATTCACCTTGTTCACGCATCTTAACTGCATGGTCATAAGCGAATTTAGCTTCAGCTTCGAGAACCGATGTATAACCGCTCTCATCCATTGCGTGATAATGGGTAGTTCCTTTTTGATCTGGTGATACCACCCACTTGGCTCCAGGATTTGGAATGCTGGTACTAATGCTGTTCGTATGTGCTCCAGATGTTCCGAACTCGGAACACCCAAACGTATGACGCGGCATTTCATCGATAGTCAGCATGTGTGCTTTCGGTGCTGATTCTGAGCCGCGAGGAAATACGCACGTCAGCCTGCTACACGCCGCCACCGCTTGAGCCAGATCTGCAGCCGCAGAACTCAGTGAGGCCAGCGTCTCCCCGTGAGCTTCTTCGGACTCCTTGCTCACCAGCTGCAACTGATGGGTGAGGAGTTCTTTGATTTCCACAGGTTCGCTGGGCTTTTTGTTGTCATTCATGTTGTTCACCTCCTTTGATGTAACTTCACAGGTTACTCAGTGGCCGAAAAATACAGCCTGCGGATTGTCGATACTTAAAAGCTCTACAATCTTTGAGGCTTCGTCCGTGCCAAAGACACGTTTCTTGAGCTTGCGAGTTAAGGTTTGCTCCGAAATCCCGAGCTCTTGAGCCAATTTTTTCTGGGTGTAACCCGCTCTGACCATGTACGACTTGAGTAAATTGACATTTACCACGTTTTCACCTCCAAACGACCTCAATGTAACTTGTGAGGTTACGAGTATAATAACACCATATCTGTAACCTGTCAAGTTATTTTTGGTAATTCAATTAAAAATATTGTAAACCGTCAGTTTATCTGCTATACTATAGATATTAAAGGAGGTGCTCATGGTGACTGTAGGTGATCGCATTCGACAAGTGCGTCAGGAGCAAGACGTAACCCAGCAGGAGCTTGCTGACTACATTGGCGTATCAAAGCAAGCTGTATATAAGTATGAGAATAACATTGTAACAAACATACCGACAGATAAAGTAGATGCCATTGCAAAACGGCTGAGAGTGTCTCCCGCCTATCTGATGGGCTGGGAGGAGCAGCCTGCCCCGGCTGCATCCAAAGAGCCCACTGTTCCGCCGGGCTTTGAGCCGATGCCAGCCATGGACGTGGTACCGCTGGTGGGACGGATCGCTTGCGGTACGCCCATCACGGCAGAAGAGAACATCGAACAAATGGTGTGCGTGCCTTCCCGCTGGCACTCCACCTTTACACTGACCTGCAAGGGCGACAGCATGGAGCCCCGCATCCACGATGGCGATCTGGTGGCCATCCGGAAGCAGCCAGAGGTGGAGAATGGAGAAATCGCTGCTGTGCGCATCGGAGAAGAGGCAACCTTGAAGCACGTTTATCGGCATGACAATTTTATCGAACTCCGCCCGGAGAATCCGGCTTTCAACAGCATCATCCTCAGCCGGGAAGATATGAATGCCGTTGTTATTGAAGGTAAGGCCGTTGGGCTTTGCCGGGATATCTGAAGTAGGAGGCACATCATGGGCTTTTTTAGTTGGTTGAAAAAGGCCACGAAGGTGGCCGAAAAGATACCGGTGGAAGTGGCAGAATCTAAAATAGAACCAAGCTCTTTCTTAACAGATAAGGATTTCCAGATGATAGATTCTCTTGGCCCTTACTCAGATATTATAAAAAACGGAAAAGCTATGGAGACGATTAAGATAGCTGCTCCAAAAGTTGATTTTAAAACAAAATATGTACTATCAAATTTGCGCGCATACAAACTGGGAAATCAAAAGGGCTTTCTTCTTGACGGTCAAAACAGGGGAATAGCGCAGGAGGATTTGATGTCGCTAAATCCTCTTTTAGCTCAAGGAAATTCTGAGGATTCCAGTATTCCGCTTTTTCAAATTGATAGAGTAGGAATATGCTTTCAGACGGAACGCCCGTGGGAAGGAAGCTATTCGACGCTGGCAATAGCACCACCGACACCAACAGGAAAACAGCCTAAGTACCCACTGCTTCTTCATTTTTATTTGCAAGACCAAATGGAGCATTGGAGAATCATGGAACATGGTGGAAAAGAAATTTTTGGACATGTTAGCTATTTGAAAGATGGCACCATTGGAAAAGCAGATGTCGTGTGCTAGAACTTTAAGAACCGACATGGAGACTGTTATTATTTTCATATTAGAAAAAAGGAAAATGAGCTTTATCTTTCAAAAGTAGAAAAGACAACGGAATAAAAACAGGAGGAAGCCAAAGTGTCTTTATTCGGAAAAAAAGAAAAAGAAGAAATTGCACGACTGAATGCTGAAATGCAGAACCTTCGTGAAGCCATGCCGTCAGAAAGCCGTACACTGGATGACATCAATCGTGAAATCAAAGCTTCGCGTGAAGAACTCGCTCGTGTCCAAGAAAAACTTGAAAGCCGCAACAGCGAGTTGAAAGATGCTTTGGAAGAGCTTCAACAGGCAAAAGACCAGCTCATTGAGACGAATGAAGAAGTCCTGATGCAGAGCTTTGGCCTTTATACTCCTCGGTACTCTTTTATGAATGCGGACGAGTATAAAGCGCACCTGTTGGAAATTCGTGCCAAACAGAAAGATATGATTAAGGCGAAAACGGCTGTCAGCGGTAATATGAACTGGACAGTCAATGGAAATGCGTCCAAAGGCAAGAAGATGGTCGCTGATATGCAGAAGCTTCTCCTTCGTGCGTTCAATTCCGAATGCGATGACGTAATTGAACACGTCAAGTACAATAATATTGAAGCCAGCGAAAAGCGCATTACTACCTCTCGGGAAGCGATTTCCAAGCTGGGAACCATTATGGAAGTCAGCATCCAGCCTAAGTATTACCGCTTAAAAATCGAGGAACTTCATCTTGCTTTTGAATATGCTCAGAAAAAGCAGCAGGAGAAGGAAGAGCAGAAGGAAGCACGGGCAAGGATGCGTGAAGAGGCAAAGCTTGCCAAGGAAATCGAAGAGGAACGCAAAAAATTGGAAAAAGAGCAGCAGCATTATCAGAATGCGCTGGAACGTATCAACATGCAGTTGGCATCTGCTTCTGAGGCTGACCGTGCAGCAATCGAAGAGAAGAAGGCCGATCTGGTGGCTCAACTGGATAAGATTGATAAAGAGTTCAAGGATGTCGATTATCGTGAGGCAAACCAGCGTGCCGGTTATGTTTATGTAATCTCGAATATTGGCGCATTTGGAGAGAATGTTTACAAAATCGGTATGACACGCCGTCTTGATCCACAGGATCGCGTGGATGAACTGGGTGATGCCTCGGTTCCGTTCAACTTTGACGTACATGCTATGATTTTCTCGGATGATGCTCCTCGGTTGGAGGCTGCGTTGCACAATGCCTTTGCGGACCGTAAGCTCAACTTTGTAAACCAGCGGCGAGAGTTTTTCCGTGTTTCTCTGGATGAAATCAAAAAGGTTGTCAAAGAAAACTATGACCGTTCTGTGGAGTTTGTAGAACTTGCACCCGCTGAACAGTATCGTGAATCCATTAAGCTAAGGGAAGAAGCTCAAAAAAATGCGAATAGTCGAAAGGAGTAACTATGGTAATCCAAATTCCAGAAAGATTGTCACCTCTCCCTGCATTGAATTTTTCTAAGAGTTTAGCTTCTCTACATCGTGAAAAAGAATTCATTTATGATTTTACAAATATGCAGCACTGCCCTCCTTTTGGAATGCTGATCGTTGCTGATGCGATAAGAACAGTCCAAGAATCTTTTCCTCAATGTAAGCATATTCCTATAAATTATGATCGGACACAAGGATGTCAATTCGCTTCTAATTTTGGCTTTTTCCAAATGTGCGGATGGGATATTGGTTTGCATCATTCAGCAGAATCCTATGGTGCAACATATATTCCTATAAAGAAAATTTCAATAAGTGACTTGCAGAAAAAGTATCTCGATAGTACGATTATTCTTGGCGAAATGATTGAAAGGTGCTCTCAAGATTTGGCGGTTACACTAACTCAAGATGCCGCTTCTCCTCTTACAGAAACTTTTCGATACTGTTTGAGAGAAATCATAAGGAATTCTTACGAGCATGGGAACACCAATGAAGTTTGGGTTTGTGGAGAATATTGGAAAACAACGAATAAAGCTCAAATTGCTATAATTGATAAAGGACAGGGCATTTGGGAAAGTCTGCGGCGTAACCGACATTATAACCCAAGATGCGACAGGGATGCTAATAAGCTTGCGCTCCAGCCAGGTGTTACAAGAACCTATGGACTTAAGCAGGATCCTTATGACGCATGGAGTAACTCAGGATATGGACTTTTTACGTCAAGCTCTATCTGTTGCTGTGGAGGAGGAATGTTTTGGCTGTGCAGCGGCGATGACGCAACCTTAAACAATGGCCAGAGCCAATTTAACTACGATATTCATTATAATGGAACTGCGATATGTATGGATATTGACACGACAAGACTAACAGATATTGAAAAAATATTACCAGATATTGCAAGAGCCGGAGAGCTAAAGGCGACGCAATATGGTGGTAGTCGCGTATTGACAGCATCGAAGGTTTCCTCTATTGCTTCTCTTGTCCATAAAATCAACCAATAAACAAAAAACGCCCCGGTGTTCCAGCACCGAAGCGTTTCATAAGCGGCTCACCCAGAAGAGGGCATCGCACACTTGGACATTGCGATTATACCTCTTTTGGGCGGGCTTGTCAAAGTGTACCCAAAGGAGGGTATTTTTATGGGAATGCGAACCAATACTGCCCAATGGTTGCCTAACCAAAATCGGTGGCAAATCAAAGTACAGAAGAATGGTGTGCGCCGGACTTTTACCAGTGCAAAGCCGGGCCGCACCGGCCAGCGGGAAGCAAATGCAAAAGCGGATGCCTGGCTGGATGAGGGCATTTGCAGCACCACCAAGCGCTGTTCGGAGGTCTGGAATGAGTATCTGATCTCGGTGCGGGCCACCGCCGGCACAAGCTATGCCCAGCAGGTGGAGAAGTTCGGACAGAACTATATCCTGCCAGTGGTGGGCGACCGCCGGATCGGTGACCTGAATACGGGAATGCTGCAGGATGTGCTGAATCGAGCATACAAGGAAGGCAGCATGAATCCGCAGGCCACCCGAAAGAGCAGGGGAAACCTCTCGAGGAAAACATTGCAGGGAATCCGGGCAGTCGAAGTCAGCTTTGTGAAATGGGCCCGGCAGCATAAATACACCGCCCTGCGGCCAGAGGATGAAGGGCTCACAGTACCAAAGGGAGCACGTCCAAAGGGCCGAAAGATCCTTCAGCCGGACGCATTGCGGGTCCTGCTTGCCACGGATACACGCATCGTCCGTGGCAAGGTTGAACAGGATGCCAATATCCATGCTTACCGCTTTGCGGTCCTGACCGGCCTGCGTCCTGGCGAACTGCTTGGCCTGCGTGTGGGCGACGTGGAAGGCAACCGGCTGCACCTTGCCCGGGCCATCAATACCTTTGATGAGGAAACACACGGCAAGAACGAAAACGCTATCCGCACGGTGGTCCTGCATCCGCTGGCGGCTGCGGAACTCCACGCTCAGCTGCAGCAGCGGGCCTTTGAAGAGGAGCGGCCTCTTCGGGGAGATGATCCAATTTTCCTGTTGGAGAATGAGCACAGCCTCTATAACTACTGGCTGTTCTACCAGCGCAGCAACGGCATTGACCCGCCGGTCAGTCTGTACGAGCTGCGGCACACCTTTGTGAGCATCATCGAGGATGCCGTGTCCCCGGCAGAGCTGCGCCGCATGGTAGGGCACAGCAAAAGTATGGATACTTACGGCTGGTACAGTCACGCCGTTGACGGCAGGGCTGACACGGCAGCAATGGCCGTTTCAGATGCGCTGGCAGAGTATTCTCCGCGTGCAAAATAACCCACTTTGTAACCCGTTTTTGTTCCTAAATGGTTGTGATAGCAGATAATTGATTTTTGGTGAAATTCAAAAAATGTGCATGAATCCATCACAATTTCAAAGCGCATCCAGCGAATTGTGATAGTTGAGCTTGTTCGAATCCACCCGCGCCCACCAAGAACTCCAGTATCCGAACCGGGTACTGGAGTTTCTGTTTTGTAATAACCTTCCCGGAGGCTAGGCGGGTGGATTCGAACAGCATCGACCCGCCGAACAGTCCGGCGGGGAAAAAAGCCCCTGCGGGGCTTTTTTAGATGCGCGGCTTGCGTAATCCACCCGCGCCCATAAAAAGACCGTCAGCGTAGAGATACGCTGGCGGTTTTCTATTTGCAGAGGATGGTGCGCAGAAAAGGAGAAGCGTGTTCCCGGGATCGGGAGCGCGCTTCTCCTTTATTATATAGTAATTATAGTATCGGTTCAGATCTCGTTGCCGGGGAACCGGGGAATGCCGTCAAAGCCCTTTTGCAGGTCGGCATCGGTGGGGATGTAGTCGCTCATCTGGCCATCGTGGAACTTCTCATAGGCCACCATGTCAAAGTAGCCGGTGCCGGTCAGGCCAAAGACGATGGTCTTTTCCTCGCCGGTCTCCCTGCACTTGAGGGCCTCGTCGATGGCGGCGCGGATGGCGTGGCTGCTCTCGGGGGCGGGCAGGATGCCCTCTCACTGGTTTGGCTGGATTTTATCACGTCATTGTCCTGAAGTCAAGGAGGATTTCGATTTTTACAAAAAAATTTACGCCCCCGGCAGAAACAGCAGCGTGCCCCGGGTGGCCAGTACAGGCTGGAACAGGCAGCCCGCCAGCCCGGTGGTGAGCGCCACGACGAGAAACAGCAGTGCCAGAACCAGAACAAGCCGGGCCAGCCCGAAGCGGTGGTGCCCGGCGGGGACTTTTTTGCGCTGCATGGTCAAACCTCCCTTTGTATCAGAGCTCTGCGCCATCCTATGCCGGGCTGTGCCGATTGTGTGCGGGCGCAAAATGTGGTACACTGTTACCGACAAATCACGGAGGAACTGTTATGCTGACCATTACACTGCTGGGCACGGCGGCCACCATGCCCCTGCCGGACCGTGCCCTGACCGCCGCGCTGGCCGAATGCGGGGGCCATGCCCTGCTGTTTGACTGCGGCGAGGGTACGCAGGCGGCGGCCCGCCGCGCCGGGGTCAACCTGATGAAGCTGGATGCCATCTGCCTGACCCACTATCACGGCGACCATATCTTCGGCCTGCCGGGCCTGCTGCAGACGCTGGGCTGTCAGGGCCGGGAGCGCCCGCTGACCCTTTACGGCCCGGAGGGGCTGGGGGAGGTCTGGCCCGCCCTGCGCACCCTGGCCGGGCCGCTGCCGTATCCGGTCAGGGCTGTGCAGCTGGACACAGACCCCATCGACCTGACCACCCTCTCCTCCGGCTGGCCTGCGGGGGCGCAGCTTACGCCTTTCCGCACCCGGCACCGGGTGCCCAGCCGGGGCTACCGGCTCGACCTGCCCCGGGCGGGACGCTTTGATCCTGCAAAGGCCCGGGCACTGAACGTTCCGGTGCCTGCATGGAAGCTGCTCCAGCGGGGCCAGAGCATCCCGCTGGAAAACGGGGCGGTGGTCGCCCCTGCGGATGTGCTGGGCCCGGCACGCCGGGGTCTGCGGTTCGTGTTCTCGGGTGATACCGCTCCCTGCCCGGCACTGGAACAGGCCGCGCAGAACGCCGACCTTTTCCTCTGCGATGCCACCTACCCCGACAACGAGCAGGAGGCGCAGGCAAAGCAGTGGGGGCACAGCACTTTTGCGCAGGGTGCGGCCATTGCAAAAAAGGCTGACGTGCGCCGGTTCTGGCTGATGCATTATTCGCCCATGATCCTTGAACCGGAAGCCGCCCTGCCCAATGCGCAGGCGGTATTCCCGGCGGCGGAGTGCGGCTTTGACGGCAAACAGATCATCCTGCAATATGACGAGGAAACAACATGACAACGATCAAACTTGACCCGGGTGCAGCCCTGCTGCTGGATGCGCTCCATGGGGCGGGCCATGCGGCCTACGCTGTGGGCGGCTGTGTCCGGGACAGCCTGCTGGGGCTGGACCCCCACGATTGGGACCTCTGCACCAGCGCCCGCCCGGAGCAGGTGATGGCGCTGTTCGGGGAGGAAAAGTGCATCCCCACCGGCCTGCAGCACGGCACCGTGACGGTGAAGCAGGGCGGCAGGCTCTATGAGACAACGACCTTCCGCACCGAGGGGGCCTACTCCGATGGCCGCCACCCGGATGCCGTCTGCTTTGTGCCGGATGTGCGGGAGGATCTTGCCCGGCGGGATTTCACCATCAACGCCATGGCATACAGCGCCGAGGAAGGGCTCATCGACCCCTTTGGCGGGCGGGATGACCTTGCTGCCCATCTCGTGCGGGCGGTGGGGGAGCCGGAACGCCGCTTTGAGGAGGACGCGCTGCGCATCCTGCGGCTCTACCGGTTCGCGGCTCGGTTCGGCTTTGCCGTCGACCCAGCCACCGGTGCTGCTGCCCGGGCACTGGGGCCGCATCTGGACTGCGTTTCGGCGGAGCGCATCCAGGAAGAACTGCTCAAGCTGCTGGCGGCACCCCGGCCCGGAAGCTATCTGGAACCCGCCGTTCTGGCCGTTGTCCTGCCGGAGCTGGAACCGGAAAAACAGCCGGAACGGTTTGCGGAACTCTGCCGTACCATCGACCGGATCGAACCAACAGCGGAGAACGTGCCCGCCCGGCTGGCGGCCCTTCTCTGGCCGCTGGGAGAAGCCGGTGCACGCAAGGCACTGCGCAAACTGAAATGCTCCAATGCGCTCACAGATGAGGTGACAGCGTTGGAAAGGGAAGCTGGAGGGGGTGCCGGGAGCTTTCTCCTCGGACACGAATCGGGCCATTCCATCGCCCGCCCTATTGCCTGCGGCAACAGGGTCCCACCCCAGCGGACGGTCCTCGGAGAAACTCCCGACACTCCCGTCCAAACGCCCTGCGGGACACCCGTGTCCGAGGAGGAAGCTCCCGGTACGCCCGGCTCCGAGATGCAGCTTACAGCCAAACGTCTTTTGGGCCGCTATGAGCTGTCGACGATCCAGCGCCTGACCGCCCTTTGCAGTGCCCGGCATCCGGAACAGACCGGGGCCTTTGCTGCCCTACGGGCCGAAGCAGAGCGGCTGACAGCAGAAAATGCCTGCTGCCGGGTGAGCCAGCTGGCCGTGAATGGCCGTGACCTGATGGCGGCGGGGGTCAGACCCGGCCCCGGTCTGCGGCAGGTGCTGAACGCCCTGCTGGAGGCCGTCATCACTGGGCAGACACCCAACGAAAAAGACGCGCTGCTGGCAGCGGCGGCCCAATTTTCTGCGTCTTGACAAGAGAAAGAAGCTGCGGTAGTATTATACTACTGTTTTAGTGTGTTATTGAATGAGGGACGATATGACAGAAGCACAGAACACGAAGCGCCCCGGGGCACTCATCGCCATGAGCGGCGGTGTGGACAGCTCGGTGGCGGCATGGCTGATGCAGCAGGCAGGGTACGACTGCACCGGCATCACCATGCGGCTCACCCGCAACGAGACGCTGGGGCAGTCCGGTTTCCACACCTGCTGCTCCGAAAAGGATATCGAGGATGCCGCCGAGGTGGCCTTTGCGATGGATATCCCCTATGAGGTGCTGGATTTCACCGCCGACTTCCGGGAGAAGATCATCGAAAAATTCATCCGGGTATACGAGATGGGCGGCACGCCCAACCCCTGCATCGACTGCAACCGGTATATGAAGTTCGACCACCTGCTCCGCTGGGCTGAGAGCCATGGCATGGAGTATGTGGTCACGGGCCATTACGCCCGGGTGGAGCAGGACGAGGCCACCGGCCGCTGGCTGCTGAAAAAGGGGCTGGACGAGGGTAAGGATCAGAGCTATGTGCTCTATAACCTGACCCAGGAGCAGCTGGCCCATGTGCGCCTGCCGCTGGGGGGGCTGCACAAGGTCGAAGTGCGTGAAATCGCGGAAAAGCAGCATTTTATCAACGCCCGCAAGCACGACAGCCAGGATATCTGCTTTGTGCCGGACGGCGATTACGCCCGCTTCATGGAGGACTTCACCGGCAAGCATTACCCGGCAGGCGATTTTCTGGACGAGAACGGCAAAAAGGTGGGCACCCACAACGGCGCGGTGCGGTATACCATCGGCCAGCGCAAGGGCCTGGGCCTTGCCATGGGTGCGCCGGTGTATGTCTGCGCCAAGGATATGCAGGCCAACACTGTCACGGTGGGCCCGGAGGAGAACCTGTTTGACCGCATCGTCTATGCCGACGAGGTGAACTGGATCGCCATCCCGGAGCTGACCGCGCCCTTGCGGGTCACGGCCCGCACCCGCTACCACCAGACCGAGCAGGCGGCCACCGTCTACCCGGCGGGAGAGGGGCAGTTCCGGCTGGAATTTGACCAGCCCCAGCGTGCCCCCACGCCCGGCCAGGCCGTGGTGCTGTATCAGGGGGATGTTGTGCTGGGGGGCGGCACCATCGTTGCGGTCGAATAAACCGCTCAGGCGCTTCGCGCCAGCTCCCCTAGTAGGCAACAATGACGACCGCCGCCGGTGGCGGATGAAGGGAGGAGTTGTTGGGGCCGCGGCCAGCAAGACACAAGCACAATATTTTGTGCGAAGTGGATGCTGGGAGCCGTAACCCGATAGCCCTTGGCAGTCGTTGGAAAGTATAAAGTAAAACAAAAGCAACTGCGTCGAACTGATAAAACGAACGGCACAGTGTAAGATGGAGGAGCAAGTATCTATGCAGGATCAATATTCCCGCACCCAGCTGCTGCTGGGCAAGGAAGCAATGGAAAAGCTGCACAATTCCCGTGTGGCGGTGTTTGGCATTGGCGGCGTGGGCGGCTACACGGTGGAAGCGCTGGCACGCAGCGGTGTGGGTGCGCTGGATCTCATTGATGATGACAAGGTCTGCCTGACCAACCTGAACCGCCAAATCGTGGCCACCCGCAAGACCGTGGGCCAGTACAAGGTGGATGTGGCCGAACAGCGTATCCACGAGATCGACCCCGACATCAAGGTCACCACCTACAAGATATTCTTCACCCCGGAAACGCAGGATCAGTTCGATTTCACCCAGTACGACTATGTGGTGGATGCCATCGACACCGTCACCGGCAAGATCGCGCTGGTGGTCAAGGCCAAGGAGGCCGGTACCCCCATCATCTGTGCCATGGGCGCAGGCAACAAGATGGACCCCACCCGCTTTGAGGTGACGGATATCTACAAGACCTCCGTCTGCCCGCTGGCCAAGGTGATGCGCACCGAGTGCCGCAAGCGGCGGATCAAGCACCTGAAGGTCGTCTACTCCAAGGAACCTGCCATGACCCCCATCGAGGATGATTCCATCAGCTGTAAGAACCACTGCATCTGCCCCCCGGGCACCCAGCGCAAGTGCACCATCCGGCGCTCGGTCCCCGGTTCCAACGCCTTTGTGCCCTCGGTGGCCGGGCTCATCATCGGCGGCGAGGTCGTGAAGGATCTGGTCGGATTTGTGCCGATGAAAGGTTAAAAACGAGAACGCCCCTCTCCGGTCTCACAGATGTCGGAGAGGGGCGTTTTGGGTCAGGGGAAACCGCTCCCACGGCATGGGAACAAGTGGAGCGTGCATCGGGCCGCAGGGCCGTCTGCCCGGGCGTAGCCATTGGCGGTCACCCCAGCAAACACAATGTTGAAATACGTTCATTTGACAAAATACTTTTGCTAATTTATACTGGAATGCATATTCACATGCAAAAATCAAGGATAGAAGATAGGAAGTATCGTCATGCTGACTCTGGATAAGATCTACCACGCCGCCTTTGTGCTCAAGGACGTTGCCCGCAGGACCGACCTGATTGAAGCGCCCAAGCTCTCCAAGGACTGCCACCTCTACCTCAAGACCGAGAACCTGCAGGTGACCGGCAGCTTCAAGGTGCGCGGGGCCTATTATAAGATCAGCCAGCTCTCCGGGGAGGAGAGCGAAAAGGGCGTGATCGCCTGCTCGGCTGGCAACCACGCACAGGGCGTGGCTCTGGCCGCCACCCGCCGGGGCATCAGGAGCATCGTCTGTATGCCGGACGGTGCCCCCATTATGAAGGTGGAAAACACCAAGAGCCTGGGCGCGGAGGTCTGTCTGGTGCCCGGCACCTATGATGATGCCCACGACAAGGCCGTGGAGCTGCAGGCCGAGACCGGCATGACCTTCATCCACCCCTACGATGACGAACAGGTCATCGCAGGTCAGGGCACCATTGGTCTGGAGATCCTTGACCAGCTGCCCGATCTGGATGCCGTCATCGTGCCCGTGGGCGGCGGCGGCCTGATCTCCGGCGTAGCCTTTGCCATCAAGAGCCTGCGCCCCGAGGTCAAGGTCTACGGTGTGCAGGCCGAGGGTGCCCCCAGCATGTACCGCAGCCTGCATGAGCACAAGTATCAGACCCTGAAAAATGCGGCCACCTTTGCGGACGGCATTCAGGTCAAGACCCCCGGCGAGCTGACCTATCAGCTCTGCGAGGAATATGTGGACGACATCGTGACCGTCAGCGAGGACGAGACCGCCGCCGCCATCCTCTCCCTGATGGAGAACCAGAAGCTGGTGGCCGAGGGGGCCGGTGCGGTGCCTGTGGCAGCGGCGCTGTTCCACAAGCTGCCCATCGAGGGCAAAAAGGTGGTCTGCCTGATCTCCGGCGGCAACATCGATGTGAACATCCTCAACCGCGTCATCACCCGTGGTCTGGTGATGAGCGGCCGCAAGGCCAACCTGACCATTGCGCTGGAGGATAAGCCCGGCCAGCTGGAGCGGGTGGCCGCCATCGTTTCCCGCTGCGGCAGCAATGTGGTCTCCGTCCTGCACGATGGCTCTGACCCCAACATGCCCATCTCCAGCTGCTTCCTCAAGCTGGTGCTGGAGACCCGCGACCATGCCCAGATCGAGCAGATCCGGCAGGAGCTCACCAAAGAAGGCTTCCAGCTGGTGGCCGAGCGCGTTTGATTTTCTGACTACCTCATCCGCCGCCTGCGGCGGCAGTTTTCTTTCAAAATAGCAAAAAGCGCTGTGCAGTCATTTCACTGTACAGCGCTTTTTCTTATCCATAAAAACAAAAAAGCAAATATTATTTCTGCACGCCGCTCTCGCACTGTTCGATGAACTGTTTGGCCACGCGGGGGCTGCGGCCGCCGGCGCGGATGGCGAAGGCCTCGGCCTTGACCAGCAGCTCTTCCATGGGCATCTGGATGTGGTGCTGTTTTGCCAGCTCTTCCAGAATGGCGGCAAAGCGGGCTTTCTCGGGCCGCTGGAAGGTGACAGTCAGGCCGAACCGGGCGGAAAGGCTCATCAGCTCCTGCCGGGTGTCGGCTTCGTGGATGTCGTCGCCGGTGCGGTCGGTCAGGGTCTCCTTGATGAGGTGGCGGCGGTTGGAGGTGGCGTACACCGCAATGTTCCGGGCCCGGCCGCCCACGCTGCCCTCAAGGATGGCTTTCAGGGCGGCAAAGTTATCGTCGTTGGAGGAGAAGCTCAGGTCATCGATGAAGAGGATGAATTTGAGGGGGTTGGCCGCCAGCTGATCCATCAGGTCGGGGATCTGGTAGAGCTGGTTCTTCTTGACCTCCACCAGCCGCAGGCCGTCGGCGGCGTACTCGTTGGCAATGGCCTTGACCGTGCTGGATTTGCCGGTGCCGGCATCGCCGTAGAGCAGAACATTGTTGGCGGGGGAACCGGCCAGCAGGGCGCGGGTGTTGGCAATGACCTTTTCCCGCTCCTTCTCGTAGCCCGGCAGCTCACTGAGCTTCTGGGGGTCGGGGTACTTCACGGGCACCAGCTGGCCGTTCTCCACTGTGAACACATGGTGCTTGGCAAACATGCCGTAGCCCTTCTTCCCGGCTTCCCGCATCCGCTGGTTGTAGGCGGCGGTCAGGTCGAGCTGCCTTGCCTCCCAACGGGGCAGGAACGCCAGCTCCCGGCTCTGCCGGTCGGCGGCTTCCAGCAGCGTGTCCAGCGTCAGGCCGCAGAGCTTCTGCAAAAAGTTCAGCTCACAGTTCAGGGCGGCCTCCATCACAGGGGAGAGCTGGCCCGCGGCGGCCTGCCGCACACAGACGGTCTCGGTCTCCAGCACGGCGTTGGAAAGATAATCACCCAGATTGGTGGTGTGGGCAAACAGGGCAGCCTCAAAGGCGGCCACAGCATCGCACAGGGGGGCGATGGTATCGTCAGCCGCTTCCAGCCGGTCGGTCAGCGCCGCCAGCTTTGCCACAACGGGGTCGCCCAGCAGGGCACGGAAAACAACAAGCCCGTGGAGCCGGGCGTTCCATTCACGCAGTTGCATAGGAAAATCCTCTCTTTTTAACGGCCTTGCCCTCTCAGGCGCGCCGCGCCAGCTCCCCCAAAGGGGGAGCCATTGGCAGGCCGGTCAGAAGGCTGTTTATTTTTATAACAGTGTAGAATTGATTATACTCTTGGAAAAGGCGCTTAGCAAGGGCGTGTTCAATTATCTTCATCTTTCGGCTGATTCACTTTACAAATCGTCGATTGACAAAGGCCCGATTTATAGTATAATTGACCCAACGTTCAAATCGGAATGCAAGATGCGAAAAGTAACGTGTCTGAGGGAAATTTTGTTGAGAGTGTAAGAGGAAAAGGAACAGGAGCAACTTACCATGCAGTTAAATGGTTCGCAAATTTTTGTTGAAGTCCTCTGCGAACAGGGCGTGGACACCATCTTCGGCTACCCCGGCGGTGCTGTGCTGAACCTGTACGACGAGCTGTATAAGAATTCTGACCGCATCCACCATGTGCTGACCGCACACGAGCAGGGCGCTTCTCATGCGGCAGATGGCTATGCCCGTGCAACGGGCCGCACCGGCGTGGTGCTGGCCACCAGCGGCCCGGGTGCCACCAATCTGGTCACCGGCATTGCCACTGCCTACATGGACTCCGTGCCCATGGTCGCCTTTACCGGAAATGTGCCGACCCCCGGTCTGGGCAAGGACGGCTTTCAGGAGGCGTATATCGAGGGCATCACGATGCCCATCACCAAGCACAACTTCACGGTGCGCAAGGTAGAAGAGCTGGCCGACACCATGCGTGCGGCGTTCCGCATTGCGCAGAGCGGCCGCAAGGGCCCGGTGCTGGTGGATATCCCCAAGGATGTCACCGCTGCTGTCTGCGAGTTCACTCCCAAGCAGCCGGAGCAGATCCGCACCGTGACCACCTACGACGAACAGCAGGTCAAGTGGGCCGCCGATATCATCAACGCGGCCAAGCGCCCGCTGGTCTATTTTGGCGGCGGAGTACGGAGCGCGGCTTCCTGCCAGCCCCTGCGTGACCTGATCCACAAGGCGGAGATCCCCGCCACCTATACTCTGATGGCCGCAGGCGTTGTGCCCTACGGTGACCCGATGAACATCGGCATGGTCGGAATGCACGGCTGCTACACCTCCAACCGGGCGGTCGCAGATTGTGACGTGCTGATCGCACTGGGTACCCGCTTTTCTGACCGCGTGGCCCTGAACCCCAAGACCTTTGCCAAGAACGCCACCATCATCCAGATCGATATCGACCCCAGTGAGCTGGGCAAGAATGTGGATGTGGATCTTGCCATTGCCGGTGATGTCTGCTACGTCCTGAGCGGGATGCTCCCTCTTATTGAGGAGAAGAAGCACCCCGACTGGATGAAGATGATCCACGAGTGGCAGGCACAGGATTACCACCCCGTGTCCGACCCCACCCGCCTGATGCCCCATCAGGTCATCGGCGAGGTGTGCAGCCAGTGCGGCCCTGAGGCCGTGTATGTCACCGACGTGGGCCAGCACCAGATGTGGGCGGCCCAGTACATCCGCCACACCAAGAGCCGCGGCTTTATCACCAGCGGCGGCCTGGGCACCATGGGCTTTGGCTATGGCGCGGCCATCGGCGCGCAGATGGCGCTGGGCCGGGAGCAGCGGGTGGTCATGTTCACGGGCGACGGTTCCTTCCACATGAACCTCAACGAGGCCTGCACCGCTGTCAGCTATGAGCTGCCCATCATCACGGTCATCTTCAATAACTCCGTGCTGGGCATGGTGCGCCAGTGGCAGACCACTTTCTACGAAAAGCGCTACTCCCAGACCGACCCCCACCGCCGCACTGACTTTGTCAAGCTGGCCGAGGGCTTTGGCCTGAAGGGCTACCGCTGCACCAACCTCCCCGAGTTCCAGGCCGCATTTGCCGATGCCCTCAAGCAGAAGGGCCCAACCTGGATCGAGTGCATCATCGACAAGGACGAAAAGGTCCTGCCCATGATCCCCGGCGGCGGCGACATCAATGATATCATCATGGAATAAGGAGGACTAACCCATGGAATCCAAACGCAGAGTCATCAGTCTGCTGGTGGACAACCAGAGCGGTGTTCTGGCCCGGGTGTCCAACCTGTTCTGCCGCCGCGGCTTCAACATCGACAGCCTGACGGTGTCCGCCACCAACGACCCGGCGGTCAGCCGCATCACCGTGACCATCACCAGCGATGAAAAGGCGCTGAGCCAGCTCATCCTCCAGACCGAGCGGCTGGAAGTGACCCGGCAGGTGTTCGTGCTGGACCACGAGAACTCGCTGGAGCGAGAACTGCTGCTGCTCAAGTTGGCTGCCGATGTCCACAACCGCAGTGAGCTGCGGGAGATCGCCAGCATCTACAAGGCAAAGATCATTGATCTTTCGCCCGACAGCATGGTGCTGGAGCTGACCGGCCGCCCTGAAAAGGTGGACGCGTTCCTCAAGATCCTGGCAGATTACAAGATCCTTGAGCAGTGCCGCACCGGTGTGACCGCCCTGGAGCGCGGCGGGATGCACCAGCACATGCAGAAGCCCCCGCAGGAGGTGCGGGCAGCCCAGCTGCCCCTGCCCGGGACCCATTGCCCGCAGTAAGGGGAGAAACCCCACCGTCAATGCTTCGCATTGCCACCGCCCCTAGTAGGGGCGGCTCTGGCGTTGCATAAAGCCCTGCAAGTTCCCCTTTCTGCCAAGGGCTCCCCTAGTAGGGGAGCTGGCGAGCAGATGCGAGCCTGAGGGGTTCACTCAGTTTTCCATAAAAATCAAAATATAAAAATGAAACAGGAAAGAGTAAAAGGAGACTACTACCATGGCGATCAAGAAATACTACGATTCCGACTGCAACCTCGGTGTGCTGGACGGCAAGACCGTTGCTGTCATCGGCTTCGGCAGCCAGGGCCATGCCCATTCCGAGAACCTGGCCGAGAGCGGCGTGAACGTTGTTGTCGGTCTGCGCAAGGGCTCTGCCCACTGGGCAAAGGCCTCCGAGTTCGCCGCCACTCACGACAACTTCAAAGTCATGGAGGTCGAAGAGGCTGCCAAGGCTGGCGATGTTGTGATGATGCTGGTGCCCGATGAGCTGTGCGCCGACATCTACAACACGCAGGTCGCACCTTACATGACCGAGGGCAAGGCTCTGGCCTTTGCACACGGCTTCAACATCCACTTCAAGACCATCACCGCTCCCAAGAACGTTGACGTGATCATGATCGCTCCCAAGGGCCCCGGCCACATCGTCCGCCGCCTGTACACCGAGGGCGAAGGCTGCCCCTCTCTGATCTGCGTGGAGCAGGATTACACCGGCAAGGCAAAGGACATCGCTCTGGCTTACGCTTCCGGCATCGGCGCTGGCCGTGCAGGCATCCTGCAGACCACCTTCAAGGAGGAGACCGAGACCGACCTGTTCGGCGAGCAGGCAGTTCTGTGCGGCGGTGTCTGCGAGCTGATCCACGCAGGCTTCGATACGCTGGTTGAGGCTGGCTACGAGCCCGAGATGGCATACTTTGAGACCTGCCACGAGATGAAGCTGATCGTTGACCTGATCAACGAGGGCGGATTCTCCAAGATGCGCTACTCCATCTCCAACACCGCTGAGTACGGCGATTACCGCACCGGCAAGCGCCTGATCACCGAGGAGACCCGCAAGGAGATGAAGAAGGTCCTGACCGAGATCCAGGACGGCACCTTTGCTTCTGAGTTCCTGACCGAGATGAGCCCCAAGGGCGGCCGCAAGGTCCACTTCCTGGCTGAGCGCCGGATGCAGGCCGAACACCCCATCGAGAAGGTGGGCGCAGAGCTGCGCAGCATGATGAGCTGGCTGAAGAAGTAATTAACTCCCCCAGTCGCCTGCGGCGACAGCCCCCTCAAAGAGGGAGCCTTTTGTCTGACCGCAGCGTGAAGCCTCCCTCCGTGAGGGAGGTGGCATCGCGCAAGCGATGACGGAAGGAGTTCAGCCAAAAGCTGCTTTTAAAACTAAGAAAGGCTCCCTCCTTTGGGAGGGGGTCTTTTGTTATAAGGAAAAGAGGAACAAACCATGAGAAGTGACAACGTGACCAAGGGTTCGGAGCGGGCCCCCAACCGAAGCTTATTCTACGCACTGGGTTACACCCCCGAAGAGCTGGAGCGCCCGCTGATCGGCGTGGTCAGCGCTTACAGCGAGATCGTGCCCGGCCACATGAATCTGGATAAGATCGCCGATGCCGTCAAGGCCGGTGTGGAGATGGCGGGCGGCACCCCCATCCTGATCCCGGCCATCGGTGTCTGCGATGGCATCGCCATGGGCCATGTGGGCATGAAATACTCCCTGGCCTCCCGTGAGCTGATCTGCGACAGCGTGGAGACCATGCTGATGGCCCATCAGCTGGACGGTCTGGTGCTGGTGCCCAACTGCGATAAGATCGTGCCCGGCATGGTTATGGCCGCGGTCCGCATGGATGTGCCCGCGGTGGTCTGCTCCGGCGGCCCCATGCTGGCCGGCAGCTACGGCGGCGAGGAAGTCAGCCTTTCCAAGATGTTCGAGGCTGTGGGCGCTTACAAGGCCGGTATGATCACCGACGAGCAGCTGGAAGACTGCACCTGCAACTGCTGCCCCAGCTGCGGCAGCTGCTCCGGCATGTACACCGCCAACAGCATGAACTGCCTGTGCGAGGCCATTGGCATTGCTCTGCCCGGCAACGGCACCATCCCGGCGGTCTACTCCAAGCGCCTGCAGCTGGCCAAGCACGCCGGTATGGCCATCATGGACATGGTCAACAAGGGCATCACCGCCCGCCAGATCATCAACGAGTGCTCCATCCGCAACGCACTGACCTGCGATATGGCGCTGGGCTGCTCCACCAATACCGTCCTGCATCTGCTGGCCATTGCCTACGAGGCCGGTGTGCCCATCGACCTGAAGCTCTTCAATGAGATCAGCGCCAGGACCCCCAACCTCTGCCATCTGGCCCCCGCAGGCCCCACCCACATGCCCGACCTCTATGCCGCAGGCGGCATCCCCGCTGTGCAGGCAGAGCTGTCCAAGAAGGGCCTGCTGGATCTGGATGTGCCCACCGTGACCGGCAAGACCCTGGGCGAGAACATCAAGGGTGCCCACATCCTGAACGAAAAGGCCATCCGCCCCATCGAAAACCCCTACTCCCAGACCGGCGGCCTGCAGATCCTGTGGGGCAACATCGCTCCGGACGGCTGCGTGGTCAAGCGCAGCGCTGTGGCCCCCGAGATGCAGCAGCACTCCGGCCCGGCCCGCGTGTTCAACAGCGAGGAGACCGCCATTGCAGCCATCTACGCAGGCCAGATCGTCCCGGGCGATGTGGTGGTCATCCGCTACGAGGGCCCCAAGGGCGGCCCCGGTATGCGCGAGATGCTCAACCCCACCTCCGCTCTGGCCGGTATGAAACTGGATAAGACCGTGGCCCTCATCACCGACGGCCGCTTCTCCGGCGCATCCCGCGGCGCGGCTATCGGCCACGTCAGCCCCGAGGCTGCTTCCGGCGGCCCCATCGGCCTGATCGAGGAGGGCGATACCATCAGTATTGATATCCCCAACGCAAAGATCACGCTGGAGGTCAGCGACGAGGTGCTGGCCGAGCGCAAGGCAAAGTACGTTGCGCCCGAGCCCAACATCAAGACCGGCTGGCTCAGCCGCTATGCCCGCATGGTCACCAGTGCAAATCTGGGTGCGGTGCTGAAATAAACGTAACGAAAGCGCCTGTTGTGCGGATGCACAACAGGCGCTTTTGTCACTCTCCATATTTCATGAGCATGGCGCGGACGGTGAGGAAGATGATCTTCCAGTCCACCCAGAAGCTGCGCTCCTGGATGTATTTCAGATCCAGCGCCACCCACTCGTCAAAGCTCATCTCGTTACGGTGGGGTGCGATCTGCCAGTAGCAGCTCAGTCCGGGGGTGACGTATAGCCGCTGGCGCTGGTAGTCGCTGTATAGCTCTACCTCCCGGGGCAGTGCGGGGCGCGGCCCCACGATGCTCATATCGCCCTGCAGCACGTTGAGCAGCTGTGGCAGCTCGTCCAGACTGGTCTTGCGCAGAAAACGTCCCACCCGGGTAATGCGGGGGTCACCCTTGATCTTGAACACCGGGCCGTCCATCTGGTTCTGGCTCAGCAGCTCATTCAGCTGCTCCTCGGCGTCCGGGCACATGGTGCGAAACTTATACAGCCAGAACAGCTTGCCGTCCCGTCCTACCCGCCGCTGCCGAAAAATAGCTCCGTCTCCGGGGCTGTCCAGCACGATGGCAAGGCTGATCAGCAGTGCCAGCGGCGCAAGCAGGATCAGCGCCAGCAGGGAGAACACGATGTCCTGTGCACGCCGCAGCACCCAGTAACGCCGGTGGCTGCGCAGCGTCTTTTCCCGGTCGATAGAAATTTGCGGGGCGGCGCTGATTGTTGACTCCATGCAATGACCCACTCCTGCCTGTAAAATGTGTAGAATCTTTACATTATTTTAACATAAAACAGGACGCAATTCAACCGGATGAAGCGCGGCGGGCAGGGGACTGTGAGCCTGCTGAAAAAAAGTGAAAAAAGGTGGTTGACAAAACCCTTTTCTCATGCTAAAATAAACAAGTCGTCCGGTGCACGGATGCACAACAAATGAATATGGGCGTGTTCCCGAGTGGCCAATGGGGACAGACTGTAAATCTGCTGCTTT
>OLWL01000180.1_pt1 | contig 48057 bp, 49 predicted proteins | sample 1674151 | NCBI WGS metagenome assembly OLWL01 (sample SAMEA103958148, study PRJEB25191) | human gut metagenome
TCTTCACCGAACCCTGCCATCAATGAAAATCCACAAAGAATCTGACCTGTATCGGTCGCTTGCGATCTGCTTTATTCGGCATAGGTGTCTCCTTCACTCATAACTGACAAAATCCTGCTCAACCAGCGCATAATCAACCGATGATTGAAGCCGACCGAACTGGTCTTTCCAAGAATCGATATTGGTTCGTACCTTGCGGAATCCAAGTAATTCGTAAACGTGCTGCGCTCTTGTGTTTGTCAAGTTCGTATCGAGGATGATTTTGGCATAGCCGTTTCTGAACAGCCAACTGATCAGCATACTCAAAACCTTCCTGCCAACACCACGGTTCTGACAATCGGTTTCGCAGATCTTAATGCCAATTTCTGCAACTCCATCTGACGCATTGTGGTAATTGCACTCGCCAATCAGACGGTCGCTTTCTTCAACGACCAGAAGACCATTTCTAAGCCCTTTTACAACTTCTTCCTCGGTCGTTCCCAGGCCGTTGGGAAAGCCTGCGTGTGCCATCACAGCACCATCATTCCACCAAGCGGCAAGCTGCTTCGCATCGGTAACCTCGGCTTGGCGGATTGTTAGGTTTTTATGTTGTATTCTCACTTGGTTACTCCTTGCCCTGTCTCCCGACTGTTAGTGTGTACACATATTTTATCACAAGGATAGCTCTGTTTTCAATAGAATACTCGGAATTTAACACCCTAAAATGTAACTTTTCTGCGAATGAAAGTTGATTTTCAGTTTCCACCGTGTCGAACATACTCTGCATCGAAATACCCGCCTATCGACTTTGCGGTTTTGTGGGGTGTTTTGCACAATCGTAAATATACGCACTCCCCAGCGAACGGTATCCGCTATGCAGCGATTCGCTGTTTCACAAAAGAACCGCACAGAGGTGATAACTATTTCACCCTTTTCGTTATCCTTGCTTTACAGCGCAAAACAGGTGATTCTCAACCCTTAGATGTAAAAACAGGCGGCATCCAACCGAAGTTGAATGTCGCCTGTTTTGTCCAATCCTGTTTCGCAGTTGCCGATTTCGTAATTCTCTCAAATTACTGTCTTATCGGCACACGCCCGAGGCCCGTCTCTTTTTGTTAAGACTGTAATATTGCAATTTCTTCACCGAACCCTGCCATCAATGAAAATCCACAAAGAATCTGACCTGTATCGGCCGCTTGCGATTCCTGTTATCCGGCAAAGATACCGCCCTCCGAATTTTGAATATGCGCTCTGATAGCCGCTTCATGTTCTTTGCAATAAGCATAACTATTCCGCATAAAATCCTCGATACTCTGACTCTGGTACATGGTGTCCAGCGTGTCCAAAATTGGTTTGCCATCCACCACCATATTGAAAAAATAGGGGTAGATGCAGCCGCCGTTCTCTCTGGGGAAGTAGGGATTGATGGAACTGAGTCGTTCATCCTTCATCACAGACTCAACCACCATTTCACTCAAAATCCATTTGAGTGATGGGCGTTCATATTCATCGTAACTGTCTCCGAACAACCGATTCCATACATGGAACCAAACAAAATGTATGATCTCGTGTATTCCACCACCGATCGCGCCTCTTTCGCTGTTTAGATAGAAAGTATCATAACAGCGTTCTTTTAGAAATCGCGGCTCAATAGGATTCAAGCTCAAATTGCACCGTATGTCGTTAAATAAGTTGGCACAATCCACGCCAAAAGCATCCGATAAAGCTGCTGTAATCTGCGGCTTACAAGCGTTCCAATGGCGGATATATAGAGCTGCCTTTTCATTGATCGTATCTTCTGACTCGGCATAAACGGCTCGCATGGTTCGCTCAATGTATTCGTTCCTTTCGGAGAAAGGTAAACTGATCGCATAGGCTTTATCAAGCTGCGGATAGAAACGGTATAGGGGTTCAGACCAAAAGGCTGATTCGGCTTCGGTCTGAAAGTCCATCATCCGCTGAATCATATAATCAACGCCCGGATTTACAAATTCAATGTCCATAGTCTTCTTCAATCAAAAGTAAAACGGATTTACCACATTCTCCGCCCCGAACACTTTTATCGCCATTCGATACATGGCTCTTGCGTGGATACGGTCATGCCAGATAAAACGGCGCAGGACCTTACGCAGCGACCAATCCTCACCATAGCTGCCTTTTCTGACGGTATTTTGCAGAAAATCAGGGTTAGATTCCAGCGATTCAAATCCGCGTTTGCGGCATTCGTATATGTTGCCGTCATGATCGGCCTCCACAGCAATCTCCGCAAAATAATATGTATTCACATTCTTTGTATGCTCGTACATTTCATTTGCCGTGCAGGGGACTTTGCCGTAAAAGGTCTTGCGTTCCGGTGCGGCGGCTGCGTTCTTATCCGGGATAGATTCGTACAATGCGAGGAAATCCTTTGCTGACTTCAGCGCAAGGGTTTTAAGCGCCTCATATTCTTCTATTGTCAGTTGTGCTTGTTCGCTTTCAAAAAGCACATCGGAATCCGCATCCGAAATTGTAAGCTCGGAGCGTTTTTCTCCGACGATCACGATTTCCGCTTTGCCCTCGGCCTCCATGCCCAGCCAGCTGCAATAAGAAACGATTTCCTGCGGCATCTTTGCCTTTGCGATTTCAAGGCTTTCGCCACGGGTATATGCACCGATAAAATTTGCGGCATAAAGCAAGGTGTCGCTGCCATTATGCTCCCATACGCAGTTAATGATCATAACGCTCCTCCGATCTGAGGTTGCTCCGAAGATCAATACTCGTTGACCGCTTTAAGGTCCTCCTCTGGATTGCTGTTCATATGGAACGCAAGTCTTTTTTCTCAGTCCTCGATGACGCCGCCGCCCAGCACCTGGTCCCCTTCGTACAGCACCACCGCCTGTCCGGCGGTGACGGCCCGCTGGGGCCGGTCAAAGACCACCTCCATGCGCCCGTCCGGCAGGGGGGTCACGGCGGCCTCGGCCTCCGTCTGGCTGTACCGGGTTTTGGCGGTGACCCGGATGGTGTCCGCCGGGGCGGCCCCGGCGATCCAGTTCACCCGGCAGGCGGTAAGGCGGCTGGTGAACAGGTCCCGGTCATCCCCCAGCAGAATGGTGTTGTCCCGGGCGTTTTTCCGCACCACATAGACGTGCTTCCCGGCGGACACCCCCAGCCCCTTCCGCTGGCCGGTGGTGTAGCAGGGAAGGCCCCGGTGGCGGCCCAGCACCCGGCCCTCCCGGTCCACAAAGTTCCCGGGCTCCAGGGTCACATGGCCGTATTCCTGTAAAAACGCCGTGTAGTCCCCGTCGGGGACAAAGCAGATGTCCTGGCTGTCGGCCTTGCCGGCGTTCAGCAGCCCCGCCTGGCGGGCGCTTTCCCGGATGGCGGGCTTGTCATAGTCTCCCACCGGCAGCAGCAGATGGGCCAGCTGGCCCTGGGTCAGCTGATAGAGCACATAGCTCTGGTCCTTCCGCCGGTCCCGGCCCCGCAGCAGGCGATACAGCCCCGTGACCGGGTCCCGGTCCACCCGGGCATAGTGGCCGGTGGCGATGTAGTCATACCCCAGCACCAGGGCCCGGTCCAGCAGCGCGCCGAACTTCAGGCAGCGGTTGCAGTCGATGCAGGGGTTGGGGGTATGTCCGGCGCAGTATTCCGCCACGAACCGGTCCATGACCTCCCGGGCGAAGCGCTCCGTCTCGTTGAACACATAAAACTTCATGCCCAGGCGATAGGCCACAGACCGGGCGTCGCCGGCGTCGTCGGCGGAGCAGCAGGTCCCCGCCTTTTCGCCGTTATACAGCCGCAGCATGGCCCCGTCGCACTCGTACCCCTGCTGCCGCAGCAGCAGGGCGGCGGCGCTGCTGTCCACGCCGCCGGACATGGCCACCAATACGCGTTTTCCTTCCATGTGTGACCTCCTATGCATAAAACAGGGAAAAAACGGCAATCCTTCAATCAATATAATTCCTGGTGAACGCCTGGACCGGCAGGGCGTCGGCCAGCTCCACCAGCACCGGGTTGAAGCCGCCGGCATAGTGGAAGAGCGGCTGGCGCACCAGGGTCACGCCGCTGCGGCGGTCCGGCAGGCGCACCGTCACCGCGGTGCCCTCCCCCTGCCGGGAGGAGACCACCAGGCTGCCGCCGTGGCCCTGGGCAATGCGGCGGCACAGGGGCAGGCCCAGGCCCAGCCCGTGGACCGGCAGGTCCATATTGCTGTGCTGCCAGCGGTCAAACAGCCGCTCCAGCTTGTCCTGAGGAATGCCGGGGCCGCTGTCCTTCACGCACAGCAGCACGCAGTCCGGCCCCGTCCGCAGGGCCACCTCGATGGTCCCGCCGGGGGGCGTGAATTTCATGGCGTTGGACACCAGGTTCCAGAACAGCCGCTCTAAAAGCTCCCGGTTGGCGGCGATGACGTGGGCCCGGTCCCGGCAGGTGAACACCAGGCGCAGGTCCAGCAGCTCCGCCAGGACCTGCCCCTGGCGGCACAGGCCCTCCAACAGCTCCACCAGCTCCACGTTCTCCGTGTCCAGGGGCTTGTCCTCCGCCAGCATGGGGGCGTCGGACAGATTGTTCACCACCCGAAGGATCTTGTAATAGCTCTGGCACAGAATGGCGGCGCTGCGGTCCGTTCCGGTGTCCCGGTCCCGCAGCCGCTCCGGAGCCAGGCGGCCCAGAGCCCCATGTATATTGGCCAATGCCCCGCGCAGCTGGACGGCAATCCCCGGCAGCACCTCGCGGAGCATCTGCTTTTCGGCTTCGCTGTATTCCATGTGATATACAGCCTCCTTCCACTATTGTTTACGATTCCGGAAAAGCCCGACGCTTATTCCCGGAACGTTCTGTCTGTCATGCAAATTTATACCATACTATATCAAAGAAAGAGGAAAAACACAAGATATTTGTCGCATTCTGGAAAATCAGAAAAATTTTAAAAAGGGTCTTGCATTTTTGGAATGCATCGCATATAATACTAAACGTACCATACATTTGATATATTCCATTACGGAGAGGAAGCTGTGTTTATATGAGCATCAAAGTCGGCATCAATGGTTTTGGCCGCATCGGCCGCATGGTCCTGCGCTGCAGCCTGCAGCACCCCGAGATCGAGATCGTGGGCATCAACGACCTGTGTCCCGCCGATTACCTGGCCTATATGCTGAAGTATGACACCATGCACGGCAGGATCAATGCCCAGGTGTCCTCCGGCGATAATTCCATCATCGTGGACGGCCACGTGATTCCCGTGTACGCCGAGCGTGACCCCGCCAACCTGCCCTGGAAGGAGATCGGCGCGGAGTACGTCATCGAGTCCACCGGTCTGTTCCTGACCAAGGACAAGGCCAAGGGCCATATCGAGGCCGGCGCCAAGCATGTGGTCATGTCCGCCCCCTCCAAGGACGACACCCCCATGTTCGTTATGGGCGTGAACCAGGACAGCTACACCTCCGATATGACCTTCGTGTCCAACGCCAGCTGCACCACCAACTGCCTGGCCCCCATTGCCAAGGTGCTGCACGATAACTTCGGCATTGCCGACGGCCTGATGACCACCGTTCACTCCACCACCGCCACCCAGAAGACCGTGGACGGCGTGTCCGTGAAGGATTGGCGGGGCGGCCGCGCCGCTTCCGGCAACATCATCCCCAGCTCCACCGGCGCCGCCAAGGCCGTGGGCAAGGTGATCCCCAGCCTGAACGGCAAGCTCACCGGTATGTCCATGCGCGTGCCCACCCTGGACGTGTCCGTGGTGGACCTGACTGTGAACCTGGAGAAGCCCGCCAGCTATGACGAGATCTGCGACGCCATGAAGAAGGCCGCCCAGGGCCAGCTGAAGGGCATTCTGGATTACACCGACGAGCCCGTGGTGTCCTCCGACTTCCTGGGCAACACCCACACCTCTATTTTCGACGCCAAGGCCGGTATCGCCCTGACCGACACCTTCGTGAAGGTGGTCTCCTGGTACGATAACGAGATCGGCTATTCCGATAAGATCCTGTGCCTGATTGAGCACATGTATTCCGTGGATCACAAGTAAATCCAGCCAATTTCCCCTTTTATTGTTTTCCTTCTTTTTGTTCCGGAAAAAACGCCGTCCATCCTGGGCGGCGTTTTTTCCGTTCGGACGCCGGAATACGCAGGGAAAAGCCGTCTTCGGAAAGGAAGATCGTTACGAAAGAAACCCATCAGGGGTGTCTTTCGTTTGCAATCATAGGCATTTCAGAACGTAACGTTCTGAAATGCTGCAAGCAGCCTGTCAAAAAAATTTTTGACAGGCTGCCCGGAAAAAGCGCCGTCCATCCCCCGCCGGGCGGCTTTGATAGATATCCGGTTGTCGGGAAAAGGGCGGTTATTCCGCCAGCAGGCCCGCGTGGACCATGGCGTGGTACAGGCCATCCTCCGCCGGGGTGCCGGTGACATACTCCGCCACCGCCTGCACCCGGGCCGGGGCATTGCCCATCACCAGCGGATGCCCCACGCATTGCAGCATCTCCAAATCGTTGGCGCTGTCGCCAATGGCATAGCAGTCGGCCAGGTCCTCACCCAGGGCCTGGGCCACCGCCAGGCAGCCGGAGGCCTTGGAATACCCCCGCACCGGCAGCTCCAGCATGTTGCCCCGGTCGATGATCTGGCACATGGGGGCCACCTCCGCCAGGAACTCCTCCCGGAGGCTGTCCGGCGCCGTCAGCACGCACACCTTGTCAAAGTGGAAGTCCGGGTCTCCGTCGGGCTGTCCCACCCGGACGCCCCGGGCCTCCAACCGGGCGATGGCACCCCGCAGCTCCCGGTTCACGACGCCGTGTGGGGTGTCGCACCAGATGCGCTCCGCCTCCTCAAAGTACATATCCACCCGGCACCGGCGGCCGATCTCCAGGATTTTCCGGCTGGTCTCCCGGTCGAAGCCCACATGGCGGATGATCTTCCCGTCCAACTGGATATACTGGCCGCAGGAGCACACCAGTCCGTCAAAATCCATGTCCATAAGCTGCGGGTCCATGGCAAGCCTGGGCCGCCCGGTGTTGATGACGCAGCGGTGCCCCGCCTGGTGCAGCCGCCGCACCGCCGTCACGGCGGAGGGGGGAATGGTGCCGTCCAGGTCCATAACGGTGCCGTCGATGTCAAAGAAAATAATGCTCATATTTCGGTTCTCTCCCTATGTATTTTCCCATTCATTGTACGGCAATTTCCCCCGAAAGGGAATCCGCATAATGCACAAATGTGCCGCCCCGGCGGACGTGAGTTTTTCCCGGGCTTGCAATGGCCGCCGCTCTCTGCTACAATAAAGCAAAATCGCCAGAGCATCCAAGGAGGAACATCCCATGACCAAGCAGGAAACCTATGACTATCTCCGGGCCCGGGGCGTGGCCTTTGAGATCACCGAGCACCCGGCGGTGTTCAATATGGAGGAGTGCGCCGCCGTGGATATGCCGTATCCGGAGGACGACGCCAAGAACATCTTCGTCCGGGACGCCAAAAAGCAGAATTACTATCTCATCACCATCCGCCACGACAAGCGGGTGGACCTGAAGGAGTTTCAGCGCCGCCACGGCACCACCCGGCTGAGCTTCGCCTCCCCGGAGGACCTGATGGCCCGGCTGCACCTGACCCCCGGGTCCGTGACGCCTCTGGGCCTGCTGAACGATCCGGACCGGTCGGTGCAGTTCTATCTGGACCGGGATTTCGAGGGAGGCCGCATCGGCCTTCACCCCAACGACAACACCGCCACCGTGTGGCTGTCCACCCGGGACCTGCTGGACCTGCTGCGGGAGCACGGCTCCCCGGTCCAGTGGGCAGAGATCTGAGACAAGGAGGTCCGCCATGAATCCCACCGATCTGCTGGCCGCTCTGCACACGGCGGAGCGGCTGAAGGACACCACCCGCCACTGCTGCACCTCTCACCGCCGCCCGGAAAGCGTGGCAGAGCACAGCTGGCGCATCGCCCTGATGGCCTTCTGGCTGCGGGACGAGTTTCCGCAGGCGGATATGGACCGGGTCATCCGCATGTGCCTGATCCACGACCTGGGGGAGTGCTTCACCGGCGATATCCCCACCTTCCGCAAAACGGCGGAGGACGAGGAACGGGAGGAGCGGCTGCTGCATGAGTGGGTGGACACCCTGCCCGCCCCTTATGGAACGGAGATGCACGCCCTGTACCGGGAGATGGCCGCCCAGGAGACTCCGGAGTCCCGCATCTATAAGGCCCTGGACAAATTCGAGGCCGTGATCCAGCACAACGAGTCCCCCATCGACACCTGGGAGCCTCGGGAATACGACCTGAACCGCACCTACGCCATGGAAAACGCCGCCTGGTCCCCCTATCTGACCCGCCTGCGGCAGGCCATCCTCCGGGAAACGGAGGAGAAGATCGCCAACGAAAAATAAGCAAAGCAGTCCCCCGGCCTGGGCCGGGGGACTGCTTTGCTTATTCGTGTTCCTGCTGCTTTCGCTCATGCCGCCGGCAGATGGCCCGATAAATCAGCAGCCCCACGCCCGACACCGCCAGGGTCACGGCGAAAACCAGGATGGCAAACTGATAGTCCTTCACCCCCAGGGCGCTGCCGCCGATGGTGGAGGTCAGCACCGAGGGCAGACGCCCCACGGTGCACAGCAGCAGCCACTTGCCCCAGGACAGGTCCGTCAGCCCGGCGAAGTAGCACAGCAGGTCCTTGGGGGTGCCCGGCACGGTGAATATCAGCCAGAACAGGGCGTCCCGCTTGGGGGAGCTTTGCAGGAATTTCAGCTTCTCCAGCTTCTCCCGGGGGAAGAATATCTCCACCAGCTCCCGGCCGAACCGCCGCACCAGGGCAAACACCGCCACGCTGCCCAGAACCCCCCCCAGCAGACACAGCACGCTGCCCCGCAGGGCCCCGAAGGCATAGCCGCCGCTGATCTCCAGGGGCTCCCCGGGGATCACAGCCACCACCACCTGCAAAAACACCATGCCCACATAGGCGGCCATGCCCAGCAGGCCGTGGCCGTCCACCCACAGGCGGAACTCCTCCGGCCGGGAGGCAAAGCGCACCAGGGGCCGCCCAATGAACCATCCCACCGCCGCCGACAGCAGCAGAAAGATGGCGATGGCCGCCCAGGCGATGAGCTTTTTCTGTTTATCCGTGAAAACGTGCTTGTCCATAAGAAACCTCGATCTGTTGATATGGACATTATACCACATTTTTCCGGCCGTTTTTGAACAGACCGTGAAATAATCCTTAAACCGGGGTTACGCCCTTAAAGATATCACAATAAGCAATCCGCTTCCGGCAAAAACCGGAAGCGGATTGCTTATTTTTTATTGTTCTGCCGGGCCGGGGATGTCGCCCACGCCGTCCAGCACCAGCCGGGGGCGGTAGGGGAACTTGGCGATGTCCTCCCGCCGGGTGACGCCGGAGAGCACCAGCACCGTGTCCAGGCCGGTTTCGATACCGGCCACCATGTCGGTGTCCATGCGGTCGCCGATCATCACGGCGTCCTCTGAGTGGACCCCCAGAATGCGCAGGCCCGTGCGCATCATCAGGGGGTTGGGCTTGCCCACGAAATAGGCGCTCTGGCCGGTGGCCATCTCGATGGGAGCGATCATGGCCCGGCAGGCGGGGATGATGCCGTCCTCCGAGGGGCCGGTCAGGTCGCTGTTGGTGCCGATGAGCCGGGCGCCCTTCAGCACCAGCCGCACCGCCCGCAGGATGTTCTCGTAATTATAGCTGTTGCCCTCGCCGATGATGACATAATCCGGGTCCACGTCGTTCATGGTGATGCCCTCGTCGTGGAGGGCCATGATCAGCCCCGCCCCGCCGATGACATAGGCGCTGCACCCCGGGGCCTGGCTGCTGATGAACCGGGCCGTGGCCAGGGCGCTGGTGTAAAAGTGGCTCTCGTCCACGTCCAGGCCCATGCGCCGGAGCTTCTGCTGCAGCTCCTTGGGGCTGCGCTCGGAGGAGTTGGTCAAAAACAGGAAATTCTTCTCCTCGCGATACAGCCAGTCCACAAATTCCTTCACCCCCGGCAGCAGCCGGTTGCCGTGATAGATGACACCGTCCATGTCGCAGATAAAGCCTTTTTTCTGTCGCAGCTGGTCCATAAGAATCCTCCTATATGATAAAATTTACCGATTTCCGCAGTTTTTCCGCCAGATCAGGGCCAGACCCCGCAGCAGCAGACTGTCGTCGTGCCGGATCCTCCGGCGGCAATAGGGGGTGATGACCCCGGCCAGGCCGCCGGTGGCCACGGCGGTGCAGGGAGCGCCCAGCTCCTCCTCCATGCGGTCCAGCAGACCGTCGGCCATGGCGGCGGCCCCGTAAATGGCACCAGCCTGAAGGCTGTCCTCGGTGACGGAGCAGATGACCTTCCCCGGGGCCTCCAGGGCGATATCCGGCAGCTGGGCCGTGCCGGAAAACAGGGCGTGGAGGCTCAGCTTCACCCCTGCCAGGATCACGCCGCCCCGATAGCGGCGGTCTGCGTCCACCACGGTGACGGTGGTGGCGGTGCCGAAGTCGAACACCACCACCGGCAGGGGATACTCCGCCGCAGCGGCGGCGTCGGCGGCCAGCAGGTCCACCCCCAGGGTCTCCGGCTGTTCAATGGCGATGTCCAGCCCGGCGGGGGTGGTGGGCTCCACCACAAAGGCCTCCAGTCCCGCGACCCGGCGGATGGCGTCGGCGGTCTCCGCCGTCAGCCGGGGCACCACCGAGCCGATCACGGCCCCTTCCGGGGCGGCCTGGCCCTCCAGTACCCGGCGGATGGCGTCGTCATACGCCTCCGGCGGCAGCGTTTCCCCGGAGGGGACCCGGCACTGGGATACGACCCGGTCCTTCTCATCCAGCAGGGCCAGAACGATGTTGGTGTTTCCGATGTCGGCAGTCAGCAGCATAAAATTTCCTCACTTATACAGCGTTTTAGCTTGGCCGGAAAGCTTGCGCTTTTCGGCCAAGCCGGGGATATTTCAGGATTGCTTCCTGGGAATGGTCACGGTGATGGTGGTGCCCTTGCCGGGCTGGCTCTCCAGCTGCACGGTTCCGTGGTGATAGGCCACGGCGTGCTTCACGATGGACAGGCCCAGGCCGGTGCCGCCGGAGGCCTTGGAGTGGCTCTTATCCACCCGGTAAAACCGCTCGAAGATCCGGGACTGGTGCTCCGGGGCGATGCCGATGCCGGTGTCCGCCACGGAGATCACGGCGTTTTCGCCGGCATCCGACACGGTGACCCGGACGCTGCCGCCGGGGACGTTGTACCCGATGGCGTTGTCGCAGAGGTTATAGATGGTCTCGTGCAGCAGACGGCGCACACCCTCCGCCTGGACGTCCTGTCCCTCCACGGTAAGGCTGACCTGGCTTTTCTCGGCCTTGTCCCGCAGGTCGGCGGCAATGTCCCGGCACAGAGCCGGGATGTCCACCTGCTCCCAGGGCAAGGGGTCCCCCTCGTCCAGCTGGGACAGACGGATGATGTCGCCGATGAGGGCCACCAGCCGCTGGGCCTCCCGGCGGATGTGGCCCACGAACCGGGGCAGGTCCTCCTGCTTCACCAGTCCGTTTTCAATCAGCTCGGCGCTGCCGATGATCCCCTGGAGGGGGGTCTTCAATTCGTGGGAGACGTTGGCGGTGAACTCCCGGCGGCTCTGCTCCGCCGTCTCCTGCTGGGTGATGTCGAAGGCCAGCAGCACCGCGCCCAGCACGTCCTGGCCGGACCGGATGCGGGAGATATCGAACTGATAAATGCGGCCCGGGCGCTGCACATGGACCTCGCTGTGGCCGGAGGCCATGGCTTCCTCCAATGCGGCGCTGACGTCCCGGCTGCGGTCCACCGTCAGGAAATCCTGGCCCAGGCAGGTCTCGTCCGCCTCGAAAATGCGGCAGGCGGCGGGGTTGATGCTCAGCACAGCCCCGGCGTCGTCCAGCAGCACCAGGCCCTCCTGCATATGGGAGGTGATCTGTTGGAACTCGTCGGACCGGCGGCGCAGGTCCGTCAGCTGGCTGTCGATCTGCCGCCGCTGGACGTTGATGCGGCACAGCAGGGGGGACAGCTCCTCATAGGTGTCGTTTTCCAGGGGGTGCTCCAGGTCCAGGGCGTTCAGGGGCGCGGTGATGCGGCGGGACAGGCGGCCCGCCAGCAGGCCCGACAGGATCAGGGCCACCGCCGCCGTCAGCAGAATGGCCGGCAGCATTCCCAGCAGCAGCATCCCCACGGTGGCCCGGCTGATGGAAATGCGCAGCACCGTGCCGTCCGGCATCCGGCGGGCATAGTAGCTGGTTTTTTCCAGCAGGGTGCTGGAATAGCGGGTGGAGTGGCCGGAGCCGGTGCGCAGGGCCTCCCGCACCTCGGTGCGGTCGCCGTGATTTTCCAGGCTTTCGGCGTCCCGCTTGGTGTCGCACAGCACCGCCCCGTCCGGGGCGATCCAGGTCAGGCGGTAGCGGTCCGCCGTGAGCTTGTTCAGATAGTCGCGGCCCTGGGTTTCCACCGCGGCGGCGGCCAGCTGCAGCTGATCCTGCAGCTGGTTTTCCTGCACGGAGGCAAAATAGCTGTACAGGCAGGTCATGACGATGGCCACCGCCGCCAGAAGCACGGCGGCAGCGGACACCATAAACGAGCGGAAAATTTTCTTGGTCATTCTTGTTCCTCCAGCCGGTAGCCCACGTTGCGGACGGTCTGGATGAGACTGCCGTAGGGGCCCAGCTTCTGGCGCAGTGTGCGGATGTGCATATCCACGGTGCGGGTCTCGCCGCAGTAATCGGTGCCCCATACCTGGGCCATCAGCTGGTCCCGGGTAAAGGCCATGCCGGGGTGGGACAAAAGCAGCCGCAGCAGTTCGTATTCCTTATAGGTCAGGGGCACCCGCTGCCCGTCGCAGGAGACGGTGTGGGCGTCCTGGTCCAGGACCAGGCCCGCCAGGTGCAGCAGGTGGGCGGGCCTGGCGCAGCGGCGCAGCACCGCCTTCACGCAGGACACCAGCTCCATGACCCCGAAGGGCTTGGTCAGATAGTAGTCCGCGCCCAGGTCCAGGGCCTGGATCTTGTCATATTCCGCGCCTTTGGCGGTGGCCATGACCACGGGGATGGAACGGGTGGCAGGGGCGGCCCGCATACGGCGCAGCAGCTCCACACCGTCCACACCGGGCAGCATCACATCCAGCACCACCAGCTCCGGCAGCTCCCGGGCCGACTCCAGCGCGGACCAGAAGGCCCCGCCGTCGGCAAAGCCCTGGGCCTGGAACCCGGTGGACTGCAGGGTGTATACCTCAATATCAAGGATACTGGCGTCGTCCTCTACGCACCAGATCATGGGCTATCCCTCCTTGTGCTGGCCGGTGATGGAAAAAATCACCCACTCGGCGATGTTGGTGGCGTGGTCGCCGATGCGCTCGAAATACTTGGCGATCATCAGCAGGTCCAGGGCATACTCCCCGTCCGCGGGGTCGGCGGCGATGCGGGAAATCAGGGCCTGCTTCACCTGGCGGAAATAGGCGTCCACGGTGTCGTCGGCAGCCAGAACGGCCTCTGCTTTTATTGTATCATGTTTTACGAATGCGTCAACACTTTCTGTGACCATGGAGATGGTGGCCCGGGCCATCTGGCAGAGAATGTCGTCATGCTCGGCGGTGCGCCCCTTCAGGAAGGTGACGATCTCGGCGATGTCCTGGGCCTGGTCGCCGATGCGCTCCATGTCGGTGATCATTTTCAGGGCGGCGGAGATCTGGCGCAGGTCCCGGGCCACCGGCTGCTGCTGCAGCAGCAGCTTCAGGCACAGGGACTCGATGGTGCGCTCCTTCTGGTCGATCTCGGTGTCCAGGGGGGCCACCCGGGCGGCCAGGGCGGGGTCTCCCTCCGTCAGAGCCTTGGAGGCCAGGGCGATGACCTCCTCGCACAGGGCGCCCATCTCGATGAGCTCCCGGTTCAGCAGCGCCAGCTGCTGGTCAAACTGTCTTCTCATTATCCGAACCTCCCGGTGATGTAGTCCTCGGTGCGCTTGTCGGTGGGGTCGGAGAACAGCTGCTCCGTTTTGCCGAACTCCACCAGCTCACCCAGCAGGAAAAAGGCCGTATTGTCGGAAATGCGGGCCGCCTGCTGCATGTTGTGGGTGACCATGACCACGGTGTAATGCTCCTTCAGCTCCAGGGCCAGGTCCTCGATCTTGGAGGTGGAGATGGGGTCCAGGGCGCTGGTGGCCTCGTCCATCAGCAGCACCTCCGGCTCCACGGCCAGGGCCCGGGCGATGCACAGGCGCTGCTGCTGGCCGCCGGAGAGGCCCATGGCGCTTTTCTTCAGCCGGTCCTTCACCTCGTCCCAGATGGCGGCAGAGCGCAGGGAGCGCTCCACGATGTCGTCCAGCTTGGCGTGGCTGCGGACGCCGTGGGTCCGGGGCCCATAGGCCACGTTGTCATAAATGCTCATAGGGAAGGGATTGGCCTTCTGAAACACCATGCCGATGCGCTTGCGCAGCAGGGTGGGGTCCACCCTGGCGTCATAGATGTTCTTTCCGTGGAAGTCCACCTCCCCTTCGATCTTCACGGAGGGGATCAGGTCGTTCATGCGGTTCAGAGTCCGCAGGAACGTGGATTTGCCGCAGCCGGAGGGGCCGATAAAGGCGGTGATCTGCCGCTCCGGGATGGCGACGGATACGTCGTGGAGGGCGTGGTTCTGCCCGTACCACAGATGCAGGCTCTTGGCCTCAAGAATCGGTTCCATAAATTGCCTCATTTCTTTCGCAGCTTCCGCCCCACCAGGGAGGCGGTCAGGTTGATCAGCAGGGTCAGCACCATCAGGATGGTGGCGATGGAGAAGGCCAGGGCCGTCTCGCCCCGCTCGGTGGCGTAGACATACAGGGCCACGGTCAGGGAGGCGGCGGAGGTGTGCAGGGACTTGATAAAGCCCACCAGCTCCAGGCCGAAGCCCGCCGTATACAGCAGGGCGGCGCTTTCGCCCACAATGCGGCCCACCGCCAGGATGCAGCCGGTGACGATGCCGTCCACGGCCCCGGGCAGCACCACGGTGCGGATCATGTGCCACTTTCCGGCTCCCAGGCCCAGGGCCCCCTCCCGATAGGACTGGGGCACGGTTTTCAGGCTCTCCTGGGTGGTGCGGACGATGGTGGGCAGGATCATCACCACCAGCGTCAGGCCGCCGGCCAGGATGCCCGCCTTCAGGCCCAGCCGCTGCACAAACAGCAGCATACCCACCAGGCCGAAGATGATGGAGGGGATGCCCGTCAGGGTCTCGGTGGCGAACTCGATGACGGACACCAGGCGGCGGTTGGCGGCGTACTCCGTCAGATAGATGGCGGCCCCTACCCCCAGGGGCAGGACGATGACCATGGCCACCACGATGATATACAGGGTGTTGAGAATGTTGGGCAGGACGCCCACGGTATCCTTGATATAGCTGGTCTGGCTGGTCAGCAGGGACCAGGTGATGCCCGGCACTCCGCGATAGAAGATATAGCCGATGAGAAACAGCAGCAGGGCGCAGGTCAGTCCCGCGCACAGCCATACCAGAAACCGCAGCCCTCTGTCATACAGACGGCGGCGGGGCGACAGCTTTTCCTCCATGGGTCAGTCCTCCTTCCGCTTTTTGATGAACACATTGAGAAAAACGTTGATGAGCATAATGAACAGGAACAGCACCAGGCCGATGGAAAACAGGGCCTGCTGATACAGACTGCCCACCGGGGCGTAGGACATGCCGGAGATGATGCCGGTGGTGAGAAACCGGACGGACTGGAACAGTCCCGGCATATTGGCCACGTTTCCGGCCACCATGATGATGGCCATGGCCTCGCCGATGGCCCGGCCCACGCCCAGCACCACGGCGGTGGCCACGCCGCTGCGGGCGGCGTGAAGGCTGACCCGGAAATAGGTCTCCGTGGCGGTGGCTCCCAGGGCCAGGCTGGCCTCCTCATACTCCCGGGGCACCGCCCGCAGGGCCGTCTCCGACACGTTGATGATGGAGGGCAGCACCATGATGGACAGCACCAGGATGGCCGCCAGCAGACAGGCGCCGGACCCCAGGGAGAAGGTGGTGCGGATCAGGGGCACCAGCACGATCATGCCCACCAGGCCGTATACCACCGACGGGATGCCCGCCAGCAGCTGCACAGCGGTGCGGATCACGGCGGCGGCCCTGGGCGGGGCCAGCTTGGAGAGGAAGATGGCCGTCATCAGGCCAATGGGCACGCCGATGACCATGGCCCCGGCGGTGCCGTATATGGAGGTGAGGATGAAGGGGAGAATGCCGTACTGGGCCCCGGTGGTGGTGTTGGCGGGGTCCCACACCTGGCCGAACAGGAATTTGAACAGGCCGATCTGGCGGATGGCGGGCAGGCCCGAAATGATCAGGTACACGCTGATGACCAGCACGAAGCCCACGGCCACGATGCCGCACAGCAGGAAAATCAGATGGATCACGGTTTCCAGGGCCTTGCGGGCCCCTGTATTCTTTGAACGCATAGTCGGTTCCTTTCTGGTCCGGAACGGGGAATGCCCCTGGCCCGGGATTCGGGTCAGGGGAGGTTTCCCGGGGTGGTTACTTGGCCACGGGCACCGCACCGGCGTTCTTGATGAGGTCGGAAGCGGCGGCAGAGGTGGCGAAGTCAAAGAAAGCCTGGGCAGCGGCGGAGAGAGTAACGCCTTCCTTGGTCACCAGCACGAAGGGGCGCTGGATCTGGTAGCTGCCATCCAGGACGGTGGCTTCGGTGCAGGCCACACCGCCCACGGTGAGGGCCTTGACAGTGGACTTGCCTTCCACGGCGGACAGGGAGGCGTAGCCGATGGCGTTGGGGTTGCCGGCAACGGCCTCAATGACGCCGCCGGTGGAGGTCAGCTCCTGGTCCAGCTTGCAGGCATCCTTGGTATCGGTGATGGACTCGAAACCGTCCCGGGTGCCGCTGCCGGACTCACGGCCGATGCAGGAGATGGCGCCGGGGTCGCCGCCCACCTCGCTCCAGTCGGTGATCTTGCCGGTGAAGATGTCGGCGATCTGCTGAACGGTCAGATCGGCAACCTTGCTGCCGGCGTTGACGATGATGGCGATGCCGTCCAGGGCCACGGTGGTCTCCTTCAGGCCGGCGGACTTCTCCTGGTCCTTCAGGGCCCGGGAGGCCAGGCCGATATCGGCGGAGCCGTTCTTCACGGCCTCGATGCCGGCGCCGGAGCCGGTGGGGTCATAAGTGACGGTGACGCCGGGGTTGTCGGCAGTGAACTGCTCCTTCAGAGCGCCGATGACCTTGTCCATAGAAGTGGAGCCGTTGGTGGACACGGAGCCGGAGAGAGCGGTGCTGTTATCGTCGTTCTTAGGGGGGTCATTGCCCTTCTGGCCGCAGCCGGCCAGGATGCCCAGTGCCATGACGATGCACAGGGCCATGGAAAGAAACCTTTTCATTTTTTCAGAATCTCCTTTCGATTCAACGGATTTTGGATATCCTCGGTACAGTTCATAGAATACGGGCCGGATGTAAAGCCGGAAAGGCGTGTTTTGTAAAATCCCGGTAAAATGCCGGGCCCGGCCAAGGGCGAAATTTTCGCCGCCCGGCTTTACGGATGCCCGGCGGCGTGGTATACTCCAAAAGACAGAGAACGAGAAAAATCGGAAAGAGATGAGTCCTGTGCGGAAAAGTCAGGCAGAGGGACTGCTGCTGCGGAAGCTGCCCCGGCCCGCCGGGAAGAAACCGGCCCCGGCTGCCAATAAGGAGTAAATAACATGAAATATCAGGCGATTTTATTTGATATGGACGGAACACTGCTGGACACCCTGACGGATATGCAGGCGGCGGTGAACTACATCCTGGAAAAATACGGCTATCCCACCCGGACCCTGGAGGAGGTGCGCCGGTTCGTGGGCAACGGCGCGGGACCGCTGATTCACCGGGCCCTGCCCCAGGGGGTGGACCCGGACCGGGAGGCGGAAATCCTGGCGGACTACCGGGCCTATTACCAGGCCCACAACTGCGTGGAGACCCGGCCCTATGACGGCATCGGGCCGCTGCTGGAGCGGCTGCGGCAGGAGGGCGTGCGGACGGCGGTGGTGTCCAACAAGCCGGACCGGACCACCCGGACCCTGGCGGCCCGGTTCTTCCCGGAGCTGGACGGGGCCATGGGCCAGCGGGAGGGCATCGCCTCCAAGCCCGCCCCGGATATGGTCCGGGCGGCTCTGGACCAGCTTCACGCGGCCCCGGAGGAGGCTCTGTATGTGGGCGACAGCGAGGTGGACGTGGCCACCGCCCGGAACGCCGGGCTGGACATGATCGGCGTGGCCTGGGGGTTCCGGGGTCGGGCGGCTCTGGAGGCCGCAGGCGCGCCCCTGGTGGCGGACACCCCGGAGCAGCTGCTGGACATGCTGCAATGACCCCAAATCACGAAACGAGGTGCAATATGCATACATTTATGGTGCCCTGCCTGCTGGGCCTGGAGAAATTGGTGGGCGACGAGATCCGGCGGCTGGGCTTGAAGGACGTGCAGGTGGAAAACGGCCGGGTGCTGTGCCGGGGGGAGCTGTCCGACCTGGCGCGGCTGAACATCAACCTGCGCTGCGGGGCGCGGGTGCTGCTGGTGCTGGGCCGGTTCCCGGCCCGCAGCTTTGAGGAGCTGTTTCAGGGCACCCGGGCCATCCCATGGGAGGAGTATCTGCCCCGGGACGCGGCCTTCCCGGTGAAGGGCTACTCCATCTCCTCCCAGCTGCACGCGGTGCCCGCCTGCCAGTCCATCATCAAAAAGGCCATGGTGGAGCGGATGAAGGCCCACTACGGCCTGGAGCAGTTCCCGGAGGACGGGGTCAAGTATCAGGTGCGGTTCTCCCTGTTCAAGGACGAGGCCATGATCTGCCTGGACAGCTCCGGCGAGGGACTGTACAAGCGGGGCTATCGGGCCGTGGGCGTGGAGGCCCCCCTGCGGGAGACGCTGGCGGCGGCCATGGTGACCCTGTCCCGCTTCCGGGGCCGGGACCCCTTCTGCGACCCCTTCTGCGGCAGCGGCACCATCTGCATCGAGGCGGCGCTGATCGCCATGAACCGGGCCCCGGGCCTGGACCGCAGCTTCGACGCCCAGCGCTGGGGCTTCGTGCCCTCCGGGGACTGGCTGACCGCCGCCGGAGAGGCCATGGACAAGGAGTTCCACGGCCGGTACGACATCTGGGGCGGCGACGTGGACCCCCGGGCCGTGGCCATTGCCCGGGACAACGCCCGGAAGGCCGGGGTGGAGGACGTGGTGCGCTTCGAGGTGGCGGATATGCGGAATTTCCGCCGGGACGACACCTATGGCCAGCTGGTGACCAATCCCCCCTACGGCGAGCGGCTGCTGGAGCGGCAGGAGGCCGAGGCCCTGTACCGGGACTTCGGCAAAATGTGGGAGCGGCTGCCGGACACCTGGCGGACGCTGGTCCTCAGCAGCCACACGGAATTTGAGCGCACCTTCGGCCACCAGGCCAAGAAGAAGCGCAAGCTCTATAACGGCATGATCAAGTGCGACCTGTTTATGTACGGCAACGTATAAGCACCCGCCCCGGGCATTTTATTTGCACCCGGCAGCTTCCTGTGATATAATGACGGCATCACACGGATCAATTATCAAGGAGGCGCAGCTATGCAAAAGCTGGACAAACAGTTCCATATCCACTGCGTGGAGGGCGACGTGGGCCGTTACGTCATCCTGCCCGGCGACCCCGGCCGCTGCGAAAAGATCGCGGCCCTGTTCGACGACGCCCATTTTGTGGCCCAGAACCGCGAATTCACCATCTATACCGGCACCCTGCTGGGGGAAAAGGTCTCCGTCTGCTCCACCGGCATCGGCGGCCCCTCCGCCTCCATCGCCATGGAGGAGCTGCACAACATCGGCGCGGATACCTTCATCCGGGTGGGCACCTGCGGCGGCATCGACCTGGACGTGCGCTCCGGCGACGTGGTGGTGGCCACCGGGGCCATCCGCTTTGAGCACACCAGCCGGGAGTATGCCCCCATTGAGTACCCGGCCGTGGCCAATTTCGACGTCACCTGCGCCCTGGTACAGGCCGCCAAAAACCTGGGCAAGTCCCTGAAAACCGGCGTGGTGCAGTGCAAGGACGCCTTCTATGGCCAGCACAGCCCCGCCAGAATGCCGGTGTCCTATGAGCTGCTGAACAAGTGGGAGGCCTGGAAGCGCCTGCACGTGAAGGCCAGCGAAATGGAAAGCGCCGCCCTGTTTGTGGTGGCCGACGCCCTGGGCTGCCGCTGCGGCAGCTGCTTCCATGTGATCTGGAACCAGGAGCGGGAAGCCGCCGGGTTGGACCAGGACATGAGCGAGGACACCACCTCCGCCGTGGAGGTGGGCGTGGAGGCCCTGAAGCTGCTGATCCAGGCGGACCGGCAGGCGTAAATTGCAGAAAACGGGCGGCCCCGGTCAGGGGCCGCCCGTTTATCAGAGCAGGTAAGAGGCGTACACGCTGTTCTGCCCCTCGACTTTCTCAAATCCGGACGCAGCGTAGGCCGCGATTTCCTCCGCCGCGTCTGTGTAAACCAGCGCCATCATCCGGTTCGGCCCGTTTCGCCTGACCGCCTCTGCCAGCAGGGGGACCGCATATTTCCGGAAGGGCAGTCCGGGCCTGACCAACAGATCATACGGTTCGTTTATATCGCAGCCGTATGTAACGTCCAGGTATCCCAGAAGCTGCCGGTCCTCCACGGCGAGGAAAACACGGAACCGCTCCAGCGCCGAAAGAACGCGCTCCGCCGTCCAGTAGGTGTCCGTGCGATGCAGCGCGCGGTACTGGGCCTGCCACTTTTCCGCGTATGGCTCCACGCAGTCCGTTGATACGGCGGGTGCAGGGCCGGTCAGGAGCATTTTCTGCTGTTCCTTGTCAAAATAAGCGCCTTTCCCGGCCAGAACGCGAAATAGGGCCGTGTTTTTCGGGTTGAGCACAAAATCGGCCTGATAGCCCGGATAGCTTTCCGCCAGATGGGACAGCATCTCGGAAAAGGCCGCCTCAGACCTTGTCAGCCCGATCAGCATCTCCATGTACCGCCGGTCGGGAAGAATCAGCCAGACGAACAGGCCCTGCACGGTCCCGTCTGTCACAACGGCAAATGCGGATTCGTCCTTCCGGTGCAGTGAACCGTAAAGATTATCGGGGTCATATGTGAAATGTGGGTCACAAAAGAATGGGTCACGCGAAATGTCCTGGATGAACGCCCGGTATTTCTCAAAGGAATCGATTGTCACGATCATGGGCATTCTCCTGTATAATTGTTGAGATGGGGGTCGTTCGGTGACAGGCGGGAAACGGAACTGCTGCTGATTGGTTAGACAAATGAAATTTTCCTGTTAGATACTGATGCGTACAAACATTGGGAAATGATCAAAAAATTTTAGCCCATGATGAATCGTCGAATGCAGTCGCATCAATTTTTTTAATTCCCTTTGGAATCCAAGGTTTTCGCAGCACAGTACATCCAATAAATGCTTCACCCCCAATCTCTTCGATGCTATCAGAAAGATAGCATTTTTCAAGGGAAGAGCAGTTCATAAAGAGGCCCTTGGGAATTTTTGTGATATTGGAGGGCAAATGAATTCTTGCTAATTTTGTACAACCGGCAAAGGCATATTCTCCTATTTGGGAAACTGTATCAGGTATGTACAAATCCGTAAGGGAAGAACAATCAGCAAATGCGCGAGGTGGAACTTTTTGTATCCCGTTTGCCAGATGAACTCGTTCCAACGATTTGCATCCGCTAAAGCTCCAACACACATTTCCGCTCAGTGATCCGTCGACAAATCTTAAACTTTCTATGTTTTCAAAATAGTCCGTATTTTCTCTTTCACCATCCCAGTCACTATATGTATATGGATGAACGCGCCCTGAAAACGCAGCGTACTCAAGAAATCCATATGCTTTGTCTGCCAGAATGACAGAAGGTGCAACTACTTCCAGTCTTTTAGATGCAACATGACTCAAGATACACCTTTTGTCATATCTTATTTCGCAAAAGTCGACAGTGTTTCCTTCGTTGTAAAATTCAATCGATATTTTGAGCGGATCGGATTTTTCTCGGTTCCCGTCCATTGAGTCCAACATGGCCATTATCATCTTTGCAGCATCATTACGCAGGTTGTCTCCTCTCGGTTTGCGTCCAATGTACAGATACACTCGTTTCAAGTTACGACCTTCAATGGCGATCGGATTCCCAAAATTATTAAAGACGTTAACTGAGTTATGAACTTCGGTCACAGGGATCCCGTTAATATAATTCGGATATCCTATATTGGCAGCAGTTACGATAGGGACAAAACCGCTTCCCGGAAAAGAAGAGTTATATATAGCATATCCATCTACACATTGTTTAAAATGCAATGTGCCGTATTGACCGCTAAGAATACCCTCTTCTAAAAGAGGGTCCCGAGTTTCAATGTTGGAATAATCGCCTGCATAAGTATAGGTTTTCATAAATGCATTCTCCCTTTCAACTCCCAATCTATCGGGTTCATTATACCAGGTCATCCTGCGCCTGTCAAAACAGGCCGTTTGCAGTGAGCGATATATCATATTTTTTGCCGGGTCAAAAGACACGCCCGGGTGTTCGGATGGGGTGCGGTCAGCCGACAGAATGACGAAAGCCCCGAAACCTTAGTGGTTTCAGGGCTTTTCGGCTATGGTGCGCGGTACAGGACTCGAACCTGTGACCCCATGCACGTCAAGCATGTGCTCTACCAGCTGAGCTAACCGCGCGGAACAGTATGTATTTTACACGGTTTGCCCGTATTTGTCAACAGTTTTCTTGCCAAGTTTCTTTTTTTTTGCTATACTTTTCTCAAAACCACCCAGGAGGACAAACATCATGGAAAAAATCGCGCTGGTAACGGGCTCATCCCGGGGCATCGGGCGGGCCGTGGCGGCGGAGCTGGCCCGGCAGGGCTGGGCCGTATGCATCAACTATCGGGTCCGGGAGGACTGCGCCCGGTCACTGCTGGAGCAGCTGACGGCGGAGGGCTGCCGGGCCATGATGGTCCGGGCGGACGTGTCCCAGCGGGACCAGGTGGAGGCCATGGTGCGCCGAGTGGAGGACACCTTCGGCCCGGTGTCGCTGCTGGTGAACAACGCCGGTGTGGCGGGCCAGGCCCTGTTCCAGGACATCTCTGAGGAGCTGTGGCGCCGCTACTTCTCCGTCAACGTGGACGGCGCTTTTCACACCATCCAGGCGGTGCTGCCCCGGATGCTCCACCAGCACGCAGGCTGCATCGTGAACATCTCCTCCATCTGGGGCCAGCGGGGCGCCAGCTGTGAGGTCACCTACTCCTGCACCAAGGCGGCGCTCATCGGCCTGACCCGGTCCCTGGCCATGGAGCTGGCCCCCACCCACATCCGGGTCAACTGCGTGGCCCCCGGGGTCATCCGCACGGATATGCTGGATGCCCTGCCGCCGGAGGTACTGCCGCAGCTGGCTCAGGAAACGCCCCTGGGCCGCCTGGGCACGCCGGAGGACATTGCCCACGCCGTGGCCTTCCTGGCCGGGGACGGGGCCTCCTTCATCACCGGCCAGGTGCTCACCTGCGACGGCGGCTTCATCCTGTGAAGAAAGTTTCCGGAAACGGGTATATTTTCCTTTACAGAACAGCCATATCCGGCTATAATAGATAAGCTAAGGAATTTTTTTCGATAAGGAGACGACCGACTATGGCAGTCATTGAATACGACGAGTATAAACAGAAGCTCCAGGCCCTGGAGCCCACTCTGCGGGAGCTGGAGAAGGCCCTGGGCATCCCCAAGGATCGCCAGGAGCTGAAGAATCTGCAGGCCGAAACGGAGCAGGACGGCTTCTGGAACAACATCGAGCACAGCCAGAAGGTGTCCCAGCAAATCAAGCGCCTGGAGCACCGCATCAAGAAATATGACCGGCTGGTGTACGAGTGGGAGGACACCGTGACCCTGTGCGAAATGGCCCAGGAGGAAGACGACGCCTCCCTGCTGCCGGAGGTCACCGCCGGGTACGACAACCTGGAAAAGGAGATCAGCGAGCGCCGTCTGGCGGCTCTGCTGTCCGGCGAATACGACGCCAACAACGCCATTCTCACCTTCCACGCCGGTGCAGGCGGCACCGAGGCCCAGGACTGGACCGAGATGCTCTACCGTATGTATACCCGCTGGGCCGAGCGCCACGGCTACACCTATCAGCTGATGGACTACGAGGCCGGTGACGAGGCGGGCATCAAGTCCGCCACCATCCTCATCGAGGGCGACAACGCCTATGGCTACCTCAAGAGCGAAAACGGCGTCCACCGGCTGGTCCGGGTGTCCCCCTTCGACGCCAACGCCCGGCGGCAGACCAGCTTCGCCGCCGTGGAGGTCATGCCCGAGCTGGACGACGACAGCGAGATCGAGATCCGCCCCGAGGACATCGAAATGCAGGCCTGCCGCTCCAGCGGCGCCGGCGGCCAGCACATCAACAAGACCTCCTCCGCCGTCCGCCTGACCCACCTGCCCACCGGCATCGTGGTGTTCTGCCAGACGGAGCGCAGCCAGTTCCAGAACCGTGACAACGCCATGAAGATGCTGCGGGCCAAGCTGGCGGAGCTGAAGATGCAGCAGCACGCCGAAAAGGTCAGCGACCTGAAGGGCGTGCAGATGAAGATCGAGTGGGGCAGCCAGATCCGTTCCTATGTGTTCATGCCCTATACCCTGGCCAAGGACACCCGCACCGGCTACGAAATGGGCAACATCCAGGCCGTCATGGACGGCGATATTGACGGGTTTATCAACGCCTACCTGACCGCCGCCGCCAACGGCGAGATCAAGAAGTAAGGGACGCCAGCCGTCCATGACATCGCCGCTGCGCGGCGCACAAGCGTTTTGCCTGCGGCAAAACCTTGGCCGGGCGGAATTCACTTCCGACCGGCATGGTTTGATCCGGGGGCCCCGCAAAGCCCCGCTTTGCGGGGAAACGGCGACATTGATGGGTTCATCAACGCCTACCTGACCGCCGCCAACGGCGAGATCAAAAAGTAATTGCATTCGACTATGCCCCCCAGAGGCGGACCGCCGGTCCGCCTCTGGCTTTTTGTTCCGGTGCTCTCGGGCCGGGTAGAACCCAGCCCCTACGGACGCATCCCGGAAGCCGCCCCGTTCCCTGCGGCGGGGCCTATGTGCTCCGCCGAAAACTGCTGATTCCGGCAGTTTTGCAGCTTTTTGCGGGAGGAACTCCGCAATTTTGTGCAGTTTATTTTGAAAACGTCTTGCATTTTCCCCCGGGCAATGGTATAGTATCCCCAGGAGTTAAACAACTCTAATTCAAGTCATCAAACCATAGGAGGTAACATCATGAAGAAATTCGGTCTGTTCGCCGCCGGTGTGCTGTTCGGCACCGCCGGCATCAAGGTCCTGTCCAGCAAGGACGCCAAGAAGGTCTATACCCACACCACCGCCGCCGTGCTGCGGGCCAAGGACAGCGTCATGGAGACCGTCACCACCGTCCGGGAAAACGCGGAGGATATCTATGCCGACGCCAAGGCCATCAACCAGCAGCGGGCCCAGCAGGAGGCCGACGCCGTGATCGAGGATGCTTCCGAGGCGGAATAAGCCATGAAGTGCAGCATTCTCCATGAGTCCGCCGGACGGCTGCGGGTCCGCCTGCACTGCCCCGCCATGACCCTGCGCCAGGCGGACGTTCTGGAATACTATCTGCGGGCGGTGGACGGCGTCACGGAGGTGAAGGTCTATGACCGGACCCGGGACGCGATGGTCTGCTTCGCCTGCGGCCGGGGGGACGTCATCGCCGCCCTGGCCGCCTTTTCCTTCCCCCGGGCGGAGGCCATGGACCTGGTGCCGGAGCACACCTCCCGGGCCCTGAACCGGGAGTTTGAGGACAAGCTCACCATGACCGTGGCCCGCCGCATGGTCTCCCGGCTGTTCCTTCCGGCGCCGGTGACCACGGCGCTGGCCGTCATCCGGTCGGTGAAGTACATCCGGGAGGGGCTTTCGGCCCTGTGGCATGGCCGCCTGTCCGTGGCCGTGCTGGACGCCGCCGCCGTCACCGTGTCCATGGCCCGGGGCGATTTCGCCACCGCCGGGTCCGTGATGTTCATGCTGCGGCTGGGGGAGATCCTGGAGGAATGGACCCACAAGAAGTCCGTGGCCGATCTGGCCGGGGCCATGTCCCTGCATGTAGACCAAGTCTGGCTCCAGGCCGGCGGCACCGAGGTACTGACCCCCATCGACGCCGTCCGGGCCGGGGACCGCATCGTCATCCGCACCGGCAGCGTGATCCCCCTGGACGGCCGGGTGTCCGATGGCGAGGCCATGGTGAACCAGTCCTCCATGACCGGCGAGTCCATGCCCGTGGCCAAGCGGCCCGGCAGCTATGTATACGCCGGGACCGTGGTGGAGGAGGGCCAGTGCGTGGTCTGCGTGGAAAAGGCCTCCGGCGGCGGGCGGTATGACCGCATCGTCCGCATGATCGAGGAATCCGAAAAGCTGAAATCCACCGCCGAGGACCGGGCCTCCCGGCTGGCGGACCGCCTGGTGCCCTATACCCTGGGCGGCACGGCGCTGACGTATCTGCTGACCCGGAATGTCACCAAGACCCTGTCGGTGCTGATGGTGGACTTCTCCTGCGCCCTGAAGCTGGCCATTCCCATTGCGGTGCTCTCCGCCATGCGGGAGTGCAGCGGGCACCATATCTCCGTCAAGGGCGGGCGGTTCATGGAGGCCGTGGCCCAGGCGGACACCATCGTTTTCGACAAGACCGGCACCCTGACCTATGCCACCCCCAGGGTGGCGGAGATCGTGCCCTTCGGCGGCCGTGACCCCCAGGAGATGCTGCGGCTGGCCGCCTGCCTGGAGGAGCACTATCCCCACTCCATGGCCAACGCCGTGGTGGAGGAGGCCCGGGCCCGGGGCCTGTCCCACGAGGAGTACCACTCCCAGGTGCAGTATGTGGTGGCCCACGGCATCTCCAGCATGGTGGAGGGGGAAAAGGTCCTCATCGGCAGCGCCCACTTCGTGTTCGAGGACGAGGGCTGCCGGGTGCCGGAGGGGGAGGACGAGAAGTTCCGGACCCTCTCCCCTGCCTATTCCCACCTGTACCTGTGCATCGCCGGGGAGCTGGCCGCCGTGATCTGCATCCACGATCCCCTGCGCCGGGAGGCCCGGGACGCCGTGGCCGCCCTTCATGCCTGCGGCATCGGCAAGGTGGTGATGATGACCGGCGACAACCGCCAGACCGCCCAGGCCGTGGCCCGGGAGGTGGGGGTGGACGCCGTGTATGCCGAGGTGCTGCCGGAGGACAAGGCCGCCTTCATCCGCAGTGAGAAGGCCGCCGGGCACACCGTCATCATGGTGGGCGACGGGGTCAACGACTCCCCTGCCCTGTCCGAGGCCGACGCAGGCGTGGCCATCTCCACCGGCGCGGCCATTGCCCGGGAGATCGCCGACATCACCATCGCCTCGGAGGATCTGTTTGAGCTGGTGACCCTGCGCCGGCTGAGTCAGGCCCTGATGGCCCGGATCCACCGGAACTACCGGTTCATCGTGGGCTTCAACCTGTCGCTGATCCTGCTGGGCGTGGCGGGCCTTCTGCCGCCCACCACCTCCGCCCTGCTGCACAACATGTCCACCCTGGGCATCAGCCTGAAAAGCATGACGGACCTGGGCCCGGAGCTGCCCTCCCCTACCCCAGCAGAGCGGTGACATCCGCCGCCGTCAGGGACGGCTGCAGGGCCAGGGTGATGCCGTAGCCCAGCAGGCGGCCCAGCTCCCGGATCCGCTGGTCGATGTCCCGGGGGGTCAGGAACAGCCCCGCCCGGGGGTCGGCGTCCACCACCGTGGGGATGCCCACGGCGATCACCGGCACCCCCAGGGTGCCCCGGTCCAGGGCGCTGCGGCGGTTGCCCACGCCGGAGCCGGGCACCAGCCCGGTATCCGACAGCTGCACCGTGGCGCACAGGCGGGCGCTGTCCCGGGCGGCCAGGGCGTCCACGGCGATCACCGCCGCCGGGCGCACCCGCTCCACGGCTCCCCGCACCAGCTCCAGGGCCTCCAGCCCCGTCCGGGCCAGCACCCCGGGACACACCGCCGCCACCGGCCGGAAGTCCGCAAACTGCCGGGGCATGGCCCGGATCATGTGCCGGGTCACCAGCAGGTTGTCTATGGACGCCGGGCCAACGGCGTCGCAGGTCATGGCCCGGTTCCCCAGGCCCGCCGCCAGCACCGGACCCTCCGGCAGCAGCGCCGCCAGCTCCCCCGCCAGGCACCGGACTCCCCGGTCGAAATAGTCCGCCTCCCGGCGGAAATACGGCCCCAGGTCCACGGTGACGTACCGCCCCACGGGCTTGCCCAGGGCCTGGGCCCCGTCCTCATCCTCCACCCGGATGTCCGTGACGGCATAGCCCTCCCGGGTCCGCTCCCGGCTGCGTACCCCGGAAATGGTCCCCGCTTCCGCCCCGGAACGGGCGGCCTGAACCGACTCCAGGGCCAGGTCCGTCCGCGTCGTGCTCATATCTATGGTCATCGCCCCCCCTGATGCTACCAAATCTTGTGGCTATGGCCCAGTTTCCCCCGAGGGGAGAGAAAATATGTGAAAAAGTGCAGAGAAATTTCAAAAAGTGCTTGCAATTTTCGGACAAAGCTGGTAAAATACTATCCTGCCTGGGTATTTAGGTGCCCGTGCACGAAAATTTATCGCCGGGGAGGTGTTTGGTTTGCCGAATATCAAGTCTGCTAAGAAGCGCGTGCTGATCGCCGAGGTTCGTAACGCTCGCAACAAGGCCAACAAGTCTGCGCTGAAGACTGCTATCAAGAAGTTCGAGGCTGCTGCCGTGGAAGGCAATCGCACCGAGGCCGAGGGCGCTTACAAGGTCGCAGTGAAGTCCATCGACAAGGCCGCTGCCAAGGGTCTGATGCACAAGAACAATGCAGCCCACAAGAAGAGCGCTCTGACTCTGAAGCTGAATCAGATCGGTTGATGAAACCAAGCCAAAGGACGTCCCGCCGGACGTCCTTTTTTATTTTATTCCAGCTCCTGCTCCAGGTTGTCAAACTCCGGGGCGGTGAAAAACTGCCCCAGGGTGATCCCCAGGCCGTCGCAGATGAGCTTGATGGTCAGCAGCTTCGGATTCCGGCTTTTCCCATACAGGATGTTCTTGATGCTGGACGGCGGCAGTGCGCTGACCGTGGCCAGCCGGTTGATGGTCATGTCATGCTCCTGGCAAAGACGAAGAATGCGGTCCCGGACCGCCTCGTTGGTTTTCATGCTGCACCTCCCGGACTTTTTTCTATAGCATATCCGAAAGGGCTTGCCAAAATAGGCTACGCGTGCTACTATAGGCTATGCGTAGACGATTTGGAGGTGCGAAATGGCGGACTATCAGAAAATGTATGCCCTGTTGTGCGGAGCTGTGGACGATGTGATCGACCCCTTGGAGCAGATTCCCCTGGCTATCCCCTATGCAAGCGTTCTTCGCCGCGCGCTGGAGGATGCGGAGGAGCTATACATAGAAACTGCGGACCCGGCGGAATAATCCGCAAATTTTCATGCGGAGGCTTGTGGATGATCCGGTTCTGTGATAGAATACAGGGCATTCCAATGTGTTTTTAAGGAGGTCGCCATGGGATTCACCTTTATTTTACTGCTTGCCTATCTGGCCCTGACCGGTCTTGCGGTCATCGCCTTCCGGTCCGGGCGCAAGGCCCTGGGCGGCAGGGTGCTGGCCGTTATGGCCGTCAGTATAGCCGTGCTGGGATACCTGTGGGTCACGTCTCCCATGTGACGGAGGGGAATTATGGAGATCAGACAGCTTACCGATGCGGCGGAAAAACAGGCCGTAACGCGCCTGATTCTGGAGGCGCTGCCGGAGTGGTTCGGCATTCCGGAGGCCCGGGAGGAGTATATCCGGGAAAGCGCAGGCAGGATATTCTTCTGCGCCTATGATCGGAACAGGCCGGTGGGTTTTCTGTATCTGAAGGAAACGGGAAACGCCACCGTGGAGCTGTACGTCATGGGCATTCGGAAGGAGTATCACCGCCAGGGCATAGGCCGCCTGCTGTTCCGGCAGGCCAGGGACGCCGCCGCCGGGGCCGGGTACGCCTTTATGCAGGTGAAAACCGTGCAGATGGGGAAATATGAGGAGTACGACCGGACCAACCGATTTTATCTGGCCCTGGGCTTCCGGGAGTTTGAGGTGTTCCCCACCCTGTGGGACGAAGGAAACCCCTGCCAGGTGTACGTCATGTCCCTGGAATAAGCCGCAAATTTTCCTTGACTCCCGGGGGGAAACGTGTTATTCTCAACCTGTTGCAGGCGATGATGGGTGCGGCAGCCCGGAGCCGCGGGAGGAAATGCCCGCCGGAGGCCCCGTTACAGGCACAAGAGTGTGGATGTATCCAAATTCAGGTGGAACCACGGACGTTATTTCGTTCGCCCTGAGCTGTTATGGCTCAGGGCGGCTTTTATTTTGCATCCAAAAACATCACATAAAGGAGATTTGACACATGAAAAACACGGAAAAGACCATGGACAAGATCGTGGCCCTGTGCAAAAACCGGGGCTTCATCTTCGCAGGCTCCGAGATCTACGGCGGCCTGGCCAACACCTGGGACTACGGTCCTTTGGGCGTGGAACTGAAAAACAACGTGAAGAAGGCCTGGTGGAAGAAGTTCGTCCAGGAGAACCCCTATAACGTGGGCCAGGACGCCGCCATCCTCATGAACCCCCAGACCTGGGTGGCCAGCGGCCACCTGTCCGGCTTCTCCGATCCCCTGATGGACTGCCGGGAGTGCAAGGAGCGCTTCCGGGCCGACAAGCTCATCGAGGACTGGTGCCAGCAGGAAAGCGTGGAGCTGCCCAAGCCCATCGACGCCTTCACCCAGCAGGAGATGAAGGATTTCATTGAGGAGCACAACATCCCCTGCCCCTCCTGCGGCAAGCATAATTTCACCGATATCCGCCAGTTCAACCTGATGTTCAAGACCTTCCAGGGAGTCACCGAGGACGCCAAGAACACCGTGTATCTCCGTCCCGAGACCGCCCAGGGCATCTTCACCAACTTCGTCAACACCCAGCGCACCACCCGCCGCAAGCTGCCCTTCGGCGTGTGCCAGATCGGCAAGTCCTTCCGCAACGAGATCACCCCCGGCAACTTCATCTTCCGGGTCCGGGAGTTTGAGCAGATGGAGCTGGAGTTCTTCTGCAAGCCCGGCACCGACCTGGAGTGGTTCCAGTATTGGCGGACCTTCTGCCACAACTGGCTGCTTTCCATCGGCCTGAAGGACGAGAACCTGCGGCTGCGGGACCACGATCCCGAGGAGCTGTGCTTCTATTCCAAGGCCACCACGGACTTCGAGTTCCTGTTCCCCTTCGGCTGGGGCGAGCTGTGGGGCGTGGCGGACCGCACCGACTATGACCTGACCCAGCACCAGAACACCTCCGGCAAGGACCTGACCTATTTCGACCCCGAGACCAACCAGCGGTACATCCCCTATGTGGTGGAGCCGTCCCTGGGCGTGGAGCGCAGCGTCCTGGCGGTGCTGTGCGACGCCTATGACGAGGAGGTAGTGGGTCAGGACAAGAACGGCAAGGACGACGTTCGGGTGGTGCTGCACCTGCATCCGGCTCTGGCCCCCTATAAGGCTGCCATCCTGCCCCTGAGCAAGAAGCTGTCCGAGCCCGCCATGGAGATCTACAACGATCTGTGCAAGGACTTTATGCTGGACTTCGACGAAACCGGCTCCATCGGCAAGCGCTATCGCCGCGAGGACGAGATCGGCACCCCCTTCTGCATTACCGTGGACTTTGATACCGTAGGCGACGGTGAAAACCCCGGCGACCGGTGCGTCACCGTCCGTGAACGGGACACCATGGAGCAGGTGCGCATCCCCATCAGCGAGCTGAAGGCGTACCTTACCGAGAAGCTGGCGTATTGATCCGGCCATGAACATGAAAAAGCAGCTGGCCCTGGGCGGCGCACTGCTGACGGCGGCCACCGCCGCCTGCCTGAAGCTGGCCCAGTGGGCGGGAAAGAAGATCGAGTCCCGCCAGAAGAAAAAACAATAACCCAACCGCAAGAGGGAGAGGCCGGAGCCTCTCCCTCTTATTATCTGCGTTTCCCCGTTACCGGCGCTCCAGCAGGCCGTCGTTGATGCGGTACACCACGTCGGCCCGGTCCATTACGGACAGGTCGTGGGTCACCACGATGACGCAGCGGTTCTCGTCATGGGCCAGCTTCAGCAGCAGGTCGATGATGTTGTCGCTGTTCTCGCTGTCTAAGTTGCCGGTGGGCTCGTCTGCCAGCAGCAGCCGCCGGTCCATGGTCAGGCCCCGGGCGATGGCCACACGCTGCTGCTCGCCGCCGCTGATGTGGGTGGGATAGCGGTCCAGCAGCTCCTCCGGCAGGGACACCCGCCGGGCCAGCTCCATGGCCTGCTGCCGGGCCTCCTTGGCGTCCACATGGCACAGCTCCATGGGGTACTCGATGTTCTCCAGGGCCGTCAGCATGGGGAACAGGGCGAAGTCCTGATAGATCACTGCGGCCTTCCGGCGGCGGTATTCGTCCAGGTCCATGTCCCCGGTGGGGGTGCCCTCAAACAGCACCTGGCCGCTTTCCGGCAGGTCCAGTCCCGCCATCAGGCTCAGCAGCGTGCTCTTGCCCGCGCCGGACTTGCCCACCAGGGCGTACAGGGTGCCGCACTCGAAGACGCAGTTCACACCCCGCAGCACCACCTTCTCGGGACTGTAGCTGTAGCGCACGTCTTTCAATTCCAGAATCGGCATATCATTCAACCTCCCTGCGGTTTTTCAGAATATGGCGGCTGTTGGCCCGGCACAGGGCCACATGGGCCCCCAGCAGCCACAGCACGGCAAAGGCGGCGGTGAGGCCCAGGCCCAGCCTGCTGCCCCAGCCCAGGACCAGGCACAGGCCCGCTCCCAGGACGGCTCCCAGCGCGGCCAGCATCAGCTGCTCCAAAAACAGGCTCCCATAGGCGGTTTTCCGGTCCGCGCCCACGCTGCGCATGGTGCGCAGCTCCCGCCGCCGGGACTGCACCTGTAAAAATGCCAGCAGATACGCCAGGCCCAGGGCGATGGCATACACCACCGGGAACAGGTGCTGCATATACCACAGGCGCTGGGCGGCGGCCCGCTCCGTGGTCAGGTACGCCGCGTCGTTGATGATGACGAAGTTGCGGATGCTGCTGATCCGCCCCACCTCCGACAGTCCCATGTCGTGCAGGGCCTGCTTCACGGAGGTCAGGTCCGTGCAGCTAGGGATGGAGAACGTGGCCCCGCTGTACGCCTGCCGCATACAAATGCCGCCCCGGGTGAGGATGGTCCCGCCCGGCAGATCCTGGGTGCTCCATTCATAAACGGAGGCCATGGACAGGTCCAGGAAATACTTGGGCATATCCAGGTTCGCATAGATGTTGTTGGCCCAGCCCGTCTGCACAAAGGCTCCCACCACCCGGAAGGCCACCTGGATGATCTGGGTGTCGTTGGAGTTCGTGTAGGGATAGGTGATGGTCTCCAGCCAGATCCAGTCGCCCAGCCGGATGCCGTACTCGTCCATCATGTCCGTGGGGATCAGGCAGCGGTTCTCCGGCGGCTTATCCTTCACGATGTGACCGGTGTTGGGGTCGATCTCCAGCGTGGGGTCGGCGGCCAGGAAGCCCTCGTCATAGCCCTCCAGCCACTCCACCTCCACCGAGGTGCGGGGCAGGAACTCCGGCGCGCCTTTCAGGCTGTTGGTAAACACCAGCTTGGGCCCGGACCGCAGCTCGTCCTCATATCGCTCGGCGGCAAAGGAGCCAATGGGCTGCTCCCGCTGGCCGGGACCTCCGGCGAACTTGCCGTCCCGGTAGAAGCCGTTGAAATAGTAGGGCGCGGTGGTCAGATAGGTCACATCGGCCACGCCGGGGATCTGGCTGATCCCCTCCACCACTCCGTCGCCCAGGGCCAGCCCGCTGGTGGACTGGCCGCGGATATCCGTCAGGTAGCCCCGGACAGAGCTGTCCGAGCGCAGCTTCATCAGCTGATGGTCATAGCGGGTGACGGTGCCCGTCAGCTGGCAGAACAGCACCGCCGCGCATACGCCCGCCAGCACCGGCACCAGGGACCGGAAGCCCCCTCGCCGGGCCGAAAGCCGGGCATAGGTCAGCGCGCCGCCCTTCAGGCTCCGGGACCGGGCGCCCTGGGCGGTATGCCGGGTCCGGCGGCGCTTATGCCGCCGCTCCAGGCTGACCACGCTGAACACCAGGCAGGAGACCAGCGCCAGGATCAGGGTGGCCAGGGCGATCAGGGCCAGGATCCCCCAGCCCGGGGCCGCCAGATACTCCGTGGCCGTGCGCTGCATGGCCAGGGCGGTGTTGCTGAAATACAGCTCCGCCGACGCGCCGTTTTCCAGCATCAGCTCCAGCAGCTTCAGAACGCCCAGACCCACGCACCGGCTGAGGATCCATCCCAGCACCGCCGCAGGCAGGGCCACCGTTCCGGCGCAGAACAGGAAATAGGTATGCACGTTCCGCCGGGCAGCGCCCACGCGGATCATGGTGCGGCCCACGCCCCGCTGGCGATACACCAGCAGATAGCCGAACAGCACCAAAAAGCCCAGACCCACCGCCAGGCACACCCCGGCGATGATCTGCACCATCCGCAGCATATCCTCCAGAGACTGGGACACGGCGGTGTAGCCCTGGTCGTATACGGTGATCTGGATGGAGCCGGGCAGCTGCTGCTGCAGCCGCTCCACATACGCCTGGGCCTGGCCGTTCCGAATCTGCAGCTGCCCCAGGGTATAGGAGCAGTGGTTCACCGTCATGTCCACGTCCTCCCGCACCGGGATATACACCATGGAATCGTATTCCTCGTTGGCGGAGAAAATGCCGCTGACGGTATAGGTGTCCTGGGCGTCGAAGCCCTGACTGTTCCAATAGCTGTAGGGGACCAGGGTGTCCTCCCGGACGGCCAGGGACAGGGGCAGACTGCCGCCCACGCCCAGGCCCAGGTCATCGGCCAGCGTCTGGGAAATCAGGCAGCCCTTGCTGCCGGCGGCGTAATAGTCCCCCTGGACCAGGGTCAGCTCATCCTGCTGGAAGGGCAGCAGGTCCGCCGGGCGGTCCGTGGCCTGGGCCGTCAGGCTGTGGCTGGTGACCTGGAAGGTCTGGCCCACGGCCTCGATATCGGTGCTGCCGTCCAGCTGGGCGCAGGTGCCGTCGGGTTGGGTGATGTCGATGGCGCTGACCTGGCTCAGGGACACGCCGTTGGCCTGGTAAGGCTCGGGGCACAGCTGCTTATAGGACGGGCCCAGCAGCTCGTTTTCCGTGTATACCCCCTGGACCAGATAGTAGTGCCCGGCCTTCCAGATGGTGTCCGAGGGCATATTGTAATCCTGGCTCAGGTCGGCGCTGCTGCCCTCCTGCACGTCCAGCAGCACCGGCTGATTCGCAGCCAGCCGCTCGCCGCTGAACAGGGTCTCGACAACGTTGGCATAGTAATACGGCAGCTTCACTTCCCGGTCCGGGGTACCCGTGCCCCACTGCCAGACCAGTTGACCGTCCGGGTCCAGGAGCGGATAGAAATCCGGGTCCTGGCCCTTGATGCGCCGGGTGGCCTGCTCCGTCAGCCGGATCACCAGCGCAAAGCGGTTTTCCAGCACGGAGTAGTCCGTCAGCGACTCCAGCGCCGGGGTATAGCCCAGGGCCACGCGGGTGGGCTCCCAGTCCACCAGGGCCGGGTCCGACCGGTCCAGCTTGCTTTCAAACTCCTCCAGAACCTCTCCGGCGTCCTCCACCACCCGGGCGGTGGAGGGATAGCCCGGGCCCAGATACTCCACCAGTCCGATGGTGGAATAATTTTCCCGGCACTGGCGCAGGGTCTCCTGCAGGGCGAAGCTCAGCCCCAGGGATGTGCCCAGCAGCGTCACCAGCAGGGTCATCAGCAGCAGAAATGCCACCGATCGCCTGCGGGTGCGCAGGGCGTTCTGAATGCCGTGTCTGGCAAACATACGGCCTTCCCCCCTTCTTTGATTTCCGTTATGTAATGGATGTTATTGCAGCCAGGCGTGGAAGGACACGCTGCCGCCGGAGTAACGCGGGTCCTCCTCCAGCAGCAGGGACTGGCCCACCCGGCGGAAGGTCGAGCGCTGCACCCCGTCCACGCTGAGCACCGTTACGGAATCCACGATGTAATCATCGTATCGGGTGTCCGTGTCCGGACGCTGGGACTCCAGGTCCGTGGGTTGGTCGGCAAGGCCCCACTCATAAAACCGCAGATGGGGCACATCCGTCTGCCGATAGTAAGACCCCTCCGTGGGGTAGAAGATCTCCACGTCGGCGTAGCTGGCCACGCCGTACCACTGCTTCTGGGCGATCCAGTCCTCCGGCTCCTCCGTCAGCTGCACCGTGTAGCTGATCCGCTGGGCGGCGGGGTCCAGGGTGGAGGAGACGATCAGGACCTTGGAGCTGACCTCCTGCAGACGGTCGGGGTCCATCTGACCGGCGGCCTCCGGGGATACCCCGGTCCGGGCGGGCTTTGGCTCCGTGAGGAAGGTCATGGCCAGCGCGGCGCACAGCAGCACCGCCGCCGCCGACAGCCACACCCCGGGGCGGCGATAGTGCAGCACCGACTTCACCCGGTCCCGGACCCCCACCTCGCCGAAGGCCAGGGGGCACAGCACCAGCCTGCGCCGCCGGGGCATGGCGCAGTCCAGCAGGGCCTGGGAATAGGCGGCCCGCTGGGCCCGGGTCATATCCCGCACCACCCGCTCGTCGCAGGCCAGCTCAATGTCCCGGCACAGCAGGACATACGCCGCCCAGATCAGGGGGTGGAACCAGTATACCGCCACCAGCAGATGGCCCAGCGGCTTCCACCAGTGGTCCCGGCGGCGCAGATGGGCCCCCTCGTGGCGCAGCACGCTTTGCAGGGTCTCCCCCTCCAGCCCCGAGGGCAGATACACCCGGGGCCGGAAAATGCCCAGGATAAAGGGGGAGGAGATGTCGTCGCAGAGGTAAACCTGCTTCCCCACCCGGATGGAGGCCGCCACCTGCCGCCGCAGCCGCAGATAGCTCACAGCCGCCCAGCCCAGCACCGCCGCCATGCCCACCAGCCATACCCAGGCCAGGTCCGTCAGGGTGATCCCCGCTCCGGGGGAAGCCGTCTCCATGGCCGCGGCGGCGGGAAGCGCCGCCTGCCCCGGCTGGGGCCGGACGCTGAGAACGCTTTCCGGCAGCACCGGGCACATCAGGCACACCGCCACCAGCCCCCACAGCAGGCAGTTGCCCCACTTGGGCATCCGCCGCCGGGTCACCAGCCGCACCGCCAGGATGGCCAGCACCAGAAGTCCGGCGTTGGCGCTCATACCCGCCACCGCCAGGAAGATCCGGCTCAGCACGGTCACTCCTCCTTCCGGAATTTGTCGATCATCTGCTGAATTTCCTCCGCCTCCTGGGCAGACAGGCCCTTCTGGGCGGTAAAGGCCGCCACAAAGGCCGGCAGGGAGCCGTGGAAGGCGTTGTCCACAAACTGCTCGCTGCGGCGGGAGGCGAACTGCTCCCGGCTCATCACCGAGGACACCACTCCGTTCACATTCTGAAACAGCCCCTTTTCGCACAGCTTCCGCAGCACCGTGTAGGTGGTGGGCTTTTTCCAGTTCAGCTCCTGCTCGCACAGCTTCACCAGCTGGCCGGAGGGGATGGGCTCATGGTCCCACACCAGGTTGGCAAACCGCTCCTGCACCTCACCGATCTCCATATCGCGAACACGCATATCAAATGACCTCCTTTATATAGTTGACGTGTTGTAAACTCCTATTAGCTTATCATACGCCAATCCCTTTGTCAAGTTAAAGCGTGGAATCGTGTACTCCTGCTCTTTTTGTTTGTCACATACGCACAAGTGTCGCAAGTTTATCCTTGAGACGGAAAATTTGTGCAATTTCCCTTGCCGGTTTTGCAGTATGAAACCGGACGCCCGCCTTGTGATTTTGTAAACCGGGCTACAGATTCTATTCTGACGAAACATTTTGCAAGTCTGCCCTGCACCGAACGCATTTTTACCAAACCATTCGGTGTTTTCATGTGCTTAATGGAGAAAATGCGCCCCGGGCGGGATTTTTGCGGAAAACCGATTCACAACCCCGGGCGGGTGTGCTACATTTAACATGGACCAGAAAAAGAAGGACTCTGCGCCCGCCGCAGAGGAAATGTGTAGGAGGTATATCCATTATGATCCAGCTCACCGACCACGGCATGTACCTGGTAAACGGCGTCCCCCAGGAGACGGCAGCTACCGACCGGGAGGAAGCCCGCCGCCGGACCATGGCCTGGCAGATCCTGCAGGCCCACAACGAGTCCCCGGATCCCATGCAGCTGCGCATCCGGTTTGACGCCATGGTGTCCCACGACATCACCTATGTGGGCATCATCCAGCAGGCACGGGCCTCCGGCATGAAGGAATTCCCCATTCCCTATGCCCTGACCAACTGTCACAACAGCCTGTGCGCCGTGGGCGGCACCATCAACGAGGACGACCATATGTTCGGCCTGTCCGCCGCCAAGAAGTACGGCGGCATCTACGTCCCCGCCAACCAGAGCGTGATCCACTCCTACGCCCGGGAGCAGATGGCCAAGTGCGGCTCCATGATCCTGGGCTCCGACTCCCACACCCGCTACGGCGCCCTGGGCACCATGGCCGTGGGCGAGGGCGGCCCGGAGCTGGCCAAGCAGCTGCTGAAGAACACCTGGGACACCCCCATGCCCAAGGTGGTGCTGGTGTATCTCACCGGCAAGCCCCGGCAGGGCATTGGCCCCCACGACGTGGCCATCGCCCTGGTGAAGGCCACCTTTGAAAGCGGCTTTGTGAACAACTGCGTTCTGGAGTTTGCAGGCCCCGGTATCCAGAGCCTGCCCATCGACTTCCGCAACGGCATCGACGTGATGACCACGGAGACCACGTGTCTGTCCTCCATCTGGGAGACCGACGAGGTCACCCGGGGCTTCTATGAGGCCCACAAGCGGCCGGAGGACTACAAGCCCCTGCACCCGGGCCAGGACGCCTACTATGATAAGATGATTACCATCGACCTGTCCAGGATGGAGTCCATGATCGCCCTGCCCTTCCATCCCTCCAACGCCTGGACCATCCACGAGTTCCTGGAAAATGCCCAGGAGCTGCTGGCCAAGGTGGAGGCCGACGCCAAGCGCCGCTTCCCCAAGGCCAACCCCCAGCTCACCGGCAAGATCCACGACGGCGCCGTCTGGGCCGACCAGGGCGTCATCGCCGGCTGCTCCGGCGGTCTGTTTGACAACATCACCGAGGCGGCGGACATCGTCCGCGGCCACTATACCGGCTCCGGCGCCTTCAGCTTCGACGTGTACCCCACCTCCGTGCCCGTGTCCCTGGAGCTGATGAAGGTGGGCTCCACCGCCGACCTGCTGGCCTCCGGCGCCATCATCAAGCCCAGCTTCTGCGGTCCCTGCTTCGGCGCAGGGGACGTGCCCGCCAACAACGGCCTGTCCCTGCGGCACACCACCCGCAACTTCCCCAACCGCGAGGGCTCCAAGCCCGGCGAGGGACAGTTCGCCGCCGTGTGCCTGATGGACGCCCGGTCCATCGCCGCCACCGCCGCCAATGGCGGACGCATCACCGCCGCCACCGACGTGGACTATACCCCCGTCCACCACGAGTATCACTTCGACAAGGAAGTGTATGACAACCGCCTGTACTACGGCTTCGGCAAGGCCGATCCCAGCGTGGAGCTGGTGATGGGCCCCAACATCACCGACTGGCCCAAGATGTACAATCTCACCGAGAACCTGCTGGTGGAGCTGGCCGCCGTGATCCATGATCCCGTCACCACCACCGACGAGCTGATCCCCTCCGGCGAGACCTCCTCCTATCGCTCCAACCCCCTGCGTCTGGCGGAGTTTACCCTGTCCCGCCGGGTGCCGGAGTATGTCCCCCGGGCCAAGGACGTGGCCGCCCGGGAGGCCCAGCGCCGCCAGGGCGACGTCCCCGCCGGTCTGCTGGAGGTTCTGGGCAGGGTGGGCGATGCCCAGGCGCTGGCTAAGAACACCCAGTTCGGCTCCTGCGTGTTTGCCAACAAGCCCGGCGACGGCTCCGCCCGGGAGCAGGCCGCCTCCTGCCAGAAGGTGCTGGGCGGCTTCGCCAACATTTGCTATGAATTCGCCACCAAGCGCTATCGCAGCAACTGCATCAACTGGGGCATCCTGCCCTTCACCATCGACCAGGGCACACCCTTCGACTATCAGCCCGGCGACTGCGTGTTCGTCCCCGGCATCCGGGCCGCCATCGAAAACGGCGCAGAGGATATCCCCGCCCAGGTCATCTGCCGCGACGGCAGCACCCATGACCTGCTGCTCCACGTCCGGGGCCTGACCCAGGATGAGAAGGAGATCATCCTGGACGGCTGCCTGATGAACTACTACGCCGCCAGAATGTAACGCATCCCCGCCCGGGAGGCTTCCCGCCTCCCGGGCACCCCGAACCATACAAACCGCCCCGGAATATTGAAGGAGGAAATATCGCTCATGGAAAAAATCAAGATGGTCACCCCCCTGGTGGAGATGGACGGCGACGAAATGACCCGCATCCTGTGGCAGATGATCAAGGACCAGCTGATCCTGCCCTTTGTGGACCTGAAAACCGAGTATTATGACCTGGGCCTGCTGCACCGCAACGAGACCCAGGATCAGGTCACCGTGGACGCCGCCAATGCCACCCGCCGCCTGGGCGTGGCCGTGAAGTGCGCCACCATCACCCCCAACAAGCAGCGCATGGAGGAATATCCCCAGCTGACCCAGATGTGGAAAAGCCCCAACGGCACCATCCGCTCCATCCTGGACGGCACCGTGTTCCGTGCCCCCATCCTCATCGACAGCATCCACCCGGTGGTGAAGAACTGGAAAAAGCCCATCACCATCGCCCGTCACGCCTACGGCGACGTGTATAAGAGCGTGGATCTGTACACCACCGAGCCCGGCGAGTGCACCATGACCTTCAAGGGCCAGAGCGGCGAGGAAAAGACCCTGCTGGTGCAGAAGGTGGACGGTCCCGCCGTGTGGCAGGGCGCCCACAACAAGGAAAAGAGCATCCGCTCCTTCGCCCGGGCCTGCTTCCAGTACGCCATCGACACCAAGCAGGACCTGTGGTTCTCCACCAAGGACACCATCGCCAAGGTCTATGACGGCGAGTTCAAGAAGGTGTTCGAGGAGGAGTTTGAAAGCTACAAAGCTAAGTTCGACGAACTGGGCATCACCTATTTCTATACCCTCATCGACGACGCCGTGGCCCGGGTCATCCGCAGCCAGGGCGGGTTCATCTGGGCCTGCAAGAACTATGACGGCGACGTCATGAGCGACATGGTGTCCACCGCCTTCGGAAGCCTTGCCATGATGACCTCCGTTCTGGTGTCCCCCGACGGCACCACCGAGTATGAGGCCGCCCACGGCACCGTCACCAAGCACTACTACAAGCACCTGAAGGGCGAGCAGACCTCTACCAACCCCATGGCCACCATTTTTGCCTGGTCCGGCGCTCTGCGCAAGCGGGGCCAGCTGGACGGCCTGACTGACCTGGCCGCCTTTGCCGACAAGCTGGAGGTCGCCTGCTTCGAAACCCTGGGCGACGGCATCATGACCAAGGACCTGGTGGGCCTGGTGGACGAGGGCACCCCCGTCACCGCCGTCAACAGCAGCGAATTCATCGGCGCGATCCACGACCGTCTGGCCGCGAAGCTGTAAAAAAGGGAGGCAGAGAAATGAACCTGCTCATCACCGCCACCGCCGGCACCATGGAGTCCAACGACATCATGGTCACTCTGGAGCCCGCCCAGTCCGGCGGCATCCAGATCAGCCTGACCAGCAACGTTCTTCAGCAGTTCGGCCGCCAGATCGAGGCCGTCATCCGGGACACCCTGACCCACTACGGCATTGAGAATGCCGAGGTCACCGCCGTGGACAAGGGCGCCCTGGACTGCACCGTCCGGGCCCGGGTCACCGCCGCCATTTTCCGGTCCGCCCAGTCCGACGCCTATGAATGGGAGGTCAAATAACATGTATGTGAAAGACAGACTGCGCCGCAGTATGATGTTCGTGCCCGGCAACAACCCCGGCATGATCCGCGACGCCCATATCTACGGGGCCGACTCCATCATGTTCGACCTGGAGGACTCCGTGGCCTATACCGAAAAGGACACCGCCCGCTTCCTGGTGTATAACGCCCTGAAGACCCTGCACTTCGGCTCCAAGGAGACCGTGGTCCGCATCAACGACCTGAGCAGCGGCCTGGGCATCAAGGACCTGGAGGCCGTGGTCCGGGCCGGGGTCCAGGTGGTGCGCCTGCCCAAAACCGACAGCGCCCAGGACGTCATCGACTGCGAGCGGGAGATCGAGCGCATCGAGCGGGAGTCCGGGATCCCCGTGGGCACCACCGGCATGATGGCCGCCATTGAGAGCGCCAATGGCGTCCTCCACGCCGCCGAGATCGCCCACGCCAGCAACCGCCTCATCGGCATCGCCCTGGGAGCCGAGGACTATGTCACCGACCTGAAAACCACCCGCTCCGACGGTATCGAGCTGCTGTTTGCCCGCTGCATGATCCTCAACGCCGCCCGCTCCGCCGGTATCGCCGCCCTGGATACGGTGTATTCCGACGTCAACAACGAGGAGGGCTTCATCGCCGAGGCCACCCTCATCAAGAAGCTGGGCTTCGACGGCAAGTCCGTTATCAATCCCCGCCAGATCGAGCCTCTGCACCAGGTGTTCATGCCCAGCGAGAAGGACCTGAACAAGGCCCGGGCCATTATGGACGCCATCGCCGAGGCCAACGCCCGGGGCAGCGGCGTGGCCAGCCTCAAGGGCAAGATGATCGACAAGCCCGTGGTCACCCGGGCCAAGCGCCTGCTGGACCTGTACGAGGCCGGCAGCAAGATCGACGAAGTGGAGGAGATTTGACATGATCGAGCTTGAAAAGATCCCGCATATCCACGAGATCAGCAACCACGGGCCGTACCACGGCGCGCGGGAGAAGAACACCGCCACCTTCCAGGCCCGCTCCACCCGTCAGAACAAGCTGGTGCCCTCCCTGGAGGAGGCCATCCGCCGCACCGGCCTGAAGGACGGCATGACCATCAGCTTCCACCACCACTTCCGCAACGGCGACCACATCATCAACACCGTGGTGGATAAGCTGGCGGAAATGGGCTATAAAAACCTGACCCTGGCGGCCAGCTCCCTGGCCGCGGTCCACGCCCCCCTGATCCGCCACATCCAGAACGGCGTCATCACCCATATCGAGACCTCCGGTATGCGGGGCGAGCTGGCCGAGCAGGTGTCCCGGGGCCTCATCGACTGCCCGGTGGTGTTCCGGTCCCACGGCGGCCGGGCCAGCGCCATCCGCTCCGGCGACCTGCACATTGACGTGGCCTTCCTGGGTGCTCCCTCCTGCGACCCCTACGGCAACGCCAACGGCTACAGCCGGGACGACGAGGACGGCATCGCCTGCGGCTCCCTGGGCTATGCCCGCACCGACGCCACCTATGCCGACAACGTCATCGTCATTACCAACCACCTGGTGGCCTATCCCAACGCCCCCTGGGCCATCCCCGAGTTCGAGGTGGACTATGTAGTCATGACCGACGACATCGGCGACCCCAAGGGCATCATGTCCGGGGCCACCCGCTATACCAAGGACCCCAAGGAGCTGCTGATCGCCAAAACCGCCGCCAACGTCATCGAGGCCGCCGGTTATCTGTACGACGGCTTCTCCATGCAGATGGGCTCCGGCGGCGCGTCCCTGGCCACCGCCCGGTTCCTGCGCCAGAAGATGATCGACCAGAACATCCACTGCCGCTTCGCCCTGGGCGGCATCACCGGCCAGATCGCCGCCATGCACGAGGAGGGCCTCATCGACCGCATCCTGGACGTGCAGAGCTTCGACCTGGACGCCGCCAAGAGCCTGAAAAACAACCACTTCCACCACCAGATCAGCGCCAGCTACTACGCCAGCCACATGGTGGCCGCCGCCGTGGACCAGCTGGACTTCGTGATCCTCTCCGCCCTGGAGATCGACACCGACTTCAACGTCAACGTCCTCACCGGCTCCGACGGCGTCATCCGCGGCGCCATCGGCGGCCATCCCGACACGGCGGAGGGGGCCAGCCTCTCCGTGGTGGTGGCTCCCCTGACCCGGGGCCGCATTCCCACCATCGTCAAGCACGTCAACACCGTGGTCACCCCCGGCGACGTGGTGGACGTGGTGGTCACCGACCAGGGCATCGCCGTGAATCCCCGGCGGCCCGACGTGAAGGAAAAGCTGGAAAAGGCCGGCCTGCACGTGTTCACCATCGAACAGCTCCAGAAGCGGGCCGAGAAGCTCGTGGGCGTGCCCGATCCCATCCGCTATAAGGACCGCATCGTGGGCGTGGTCATGTACCGCGACAACACCATCATCGACGTGATCCGCCAGATCGACGAGGATGCCTGATCTGCGTATTGTAACGGCGCTGCCCCAGTCCCTGCGCCCGGCGTATGAGGCCCTGCTGGCCTCCGCCGGGCTGCGGGACGAGGGAGACGCCGACTGCACGGCCCTGCTGTCGTCCGGCGGCGGGGCCCTGCTGGCCTGCGGGTCCGTCAGCGGTCGGGTCCTCAAGCAGATCGCCGTGGCCCCCTGGGCCGAGGGCGACGGGGCCTGCGCCCGGATCATCACCGCCCTGCTGGAGGAGTCCGCCCGGCGGGGCGTGGCCCACCCGTTTCTGTATACCAAGCCGAAAAATGCCCGCCTGTTCCGCAGTCTGGGCTTCTTCCCGGTGGCGGAAACGGCGGACATGCTGATGATGGAGCACCGCCGGGGCGGCGTGGAGCGGTACATTGCCTCCCTTCCGGCGTATGACGGCGAAAGCGGGGCCGTGGTGTGCCACGCCAACCCCTTCACCCGGGGCCACCGGCACCTGGTGGAATATGCCGCCGCCCGCTGTCCCCACCTGTATGTGTTCGTCCTCAGCGAGGAGACCGGGGATTTCCCGGCGGCGGACCGGCTGGAGCTGGTGCGCCGGGGCACGGCGGACCTTCCCAACGTGGACGTGGTCCCCGGCGGGGACTATATCATCTCCCGGGCCACCTTCCCCGCCTATTTCCTCCAGGGGGACCCGGAGCAGGCCCGGTGCGACCTGGAGCTGACCCTGTTCGGAAAGCGCATCGCCCCGGCCCTGGGCATCACCCGGCGGTTCGTGGGCCAGGAGCCCTACTCCCCGGTGACGGCCCGTTATAACCAGCGGATGCAGGCCCTGCTGCCCCAGTGGGGCATTCGCGTGGAAGAAATCCCCCGGCTGGAGGGCATCAGCGCCAGCCGGGTGCGTCAGCTGCTGCGCCAGGGCCGCCTGGCGGAGCTCCAACCCCTGGTGCCGGAGACGACCTATGCATACTGTCGAGATCACTTTGGAGCAGGTGCTCCTTGCCCGTGACCGCCGGGTGCAGCGCCAGCAGGCGCTGCACCGGCAGTACGGCGGCACGCTGCTGTCCTTCACCATGAATATCGCCGGTCCCGTGAAGGACGCCCCCCTGGTCCGCCTGGCCTTTCGGGCGGGCCTTGCGGCGCTGGACCGGGACCTGGGAAAGCCGGTGCACCGGGAGCTCATCCAGGCCCCCACCGGCCCCGAGGCTCTGCTGGTCTATGACCGCCCGGCCCCCTGGGTGAAGGAGCGCTGCCTTCTGCTGGAGGAGCGGGAGGCGGTGGGCCGCCTGTACGACCTGGACGTGCTGTCCCCGGAGGGGGAGAAGCTGTCCCGGCCCCAGAGCCGCCGGTGCCTGATCTGCGGCGGACCGGTGACGGTGTGCTCCCGCAGCCGGGCCCACGGTCTGCCTGCCATCCGGGCAAGGACCCGGGACATCCTGGCGGACTTTGCCGCCGGGCATCTGTCCGCTCTGGCCCGGCAGGCCCTGGAGGACGAGGTGGACCTGACCCCCAAGCCCGGCCTGGTGGACCGGCGCAACACCGGCGCCCATGACGACATGGACCGCCCCCTGTTTCACCGCAGCGCCGGGGCCTTGGCACCGTATTTCCGGCAGTTTGCCGCCCTGGGCATGGCCGGGGCCTCGCCCCGGGAGCTGCAAAGCCTGGGCCGTCAGGCGGAGCATGCCATGCTGGACGCCACCGGCGGCGTCAACACCCACAAGGGGGCGCTGTACAGCTTCGCCCTGCTGCTGTCGGCCCTGGGCCAGTGCCTGGCGGAGGGCGGCGACCCCTTTGACACCGCCGCCGCCATAGCCGCGGCACTGCCTCCGGCGGAAAACACCCACGGCAGCGCCGTCCGGGCTCAGTGCGGCGGCGTCCGGCAGGAGGCCGTGTCCGGCTTCCCCACCGCCCGGCATATGCGGGGGCTTCTGGAGAGCGCCGGGCCGCTGTCGGCCCTGGTGTGGGCCATGTCCCGGCTGGACGACAGCACCCTGGTCTATCGGGGCGGCCCCCAGGGGCTGGCCTATGTCCGCCGGAGGGCGGCGGAGCTGCTGCGACTACCGGAGGAGGCCCTGCCCCCGGCGCTGGAGGCCCTGGACGATGATCTCATCGCCCGGCATTTGAGCCCCGGCGGCAGCGCCGATCTGCTGGCCCTGGCCCTGTTCCTCCGCGCCGCCGCCCCGGAGACGTGGCTGTAAAGCGCAAAAATCATCCCCGGAAAGCATAGCTTTCCGGGGATGATTTTTTTCACACGGCAGCGGTCTCCTGAGACGGTTCCTTGGCGGGCTCCTCCTGGCAGAAGGGGTACTCCAGCATCCGGGGCAGGCGCATATACCGCCGGAAGTCGTTGCAGAAGGCGGCGTACTCATACCCGGTGCAGATGCGCTCGTCCATCACCACGCCGATGGGCATCATCTTCTTGGTCAGGTCGCCGGATATGTAGTTGGGCACAGGCTTGCCCATGCACACGAACACGCTGGTGGTGCCGAATTCATAGCAGTGGTGGTGGATATAGCTGGTCTTGATGGAGGCCAGGTTGGTGATGAACATGCTGGTGTGGAAGGGGGACAGATCGATGATCTTCCGGGGCAGCAGACCGTGCTTATCCAGGTGATAGGCCAGCCACACCACAAATTTCGGCAGCCCCGGCACGGAAAACATGAACTTCGCAAATTTGTCGGTGCTGTTGGTCTGATGCTCCGCCTTGTTGGCGTCGATGGCGTCCTTGATCTTCTGGTTCACGGTGAACACCGTGTCGTTCTCGTCCAGATACACCTTCAGCGTGGTCTCGTTGACCACCCCGTCGGCCTGCTTTTTCAGGATCACGAAGGACACGCAGAAGTGGTTGCGGCGATAAATGCGGCCGTTCATCACAAAATAATTGAGCTTTGGATTGCGCAGCACCGCCTTGTAATAGGCGGAGATGATGACGCTCATATGGTTCAGCCGGACTCCGGCCCGGCGGTGGGTGCGGATAAAGTCCTTGATGACCTCCTCGTCGATGTTCTCGGTAACGGAGTTCCATGCGTCGTAGCGCTTGGGCATGATATAGGGGATGGCCGCCACCAGCGGCGGCAGATCCTTTACGCGGGTTCCATCAGGGCGCATTGCGTTGCCCTCCTCTTTTGTCAGATAGAGCTATTATACGGCATCTTTACGGGGATTGCAAGTCAGAATGCCCGGTGTCCTGCCAGCTTTTGAAAAAGCCTCACAGAGTTTGCCGCCCGCAGGCGGCAAATCAAATGCAATCCGTTTTTTGCGGCGGCGCCCCCCAAGGGGACTTCCGTTGGGCGTGTACGTCGCAAAAAACACTTCTCAGTCTGCTTGCCCCAAAAGGGCTTTGCCCTTTCGGGGCAAGCAGAAGCGCCGCCCGGATGGGCGGCGCTTCTGCTATTTATGACATGAGTAAGGTTCGTTGTATGGCTCAGTCGTCGTACATTTCGATGAGCTTCAGCAGGTGATCGTAGCGAGCCTTGGCCTCGGCCTCGTTGCGGGCGAACAGATTCTCCGCACGGTCGGGGAACTCGCGGGTCAGACGGCTGTAGCGGGCCTCGTTCATCAGGAAGTCGTGATAGCCGCCGGCGGGAGCCTTGGAATCCAGGGTGAACTTCTTCTCCGCAGCGGGGTTGAAGCGGAACAGGTTCCAGTAACCGCAGTCCACAGCCTTCTTCATTTCCTTCTGGCAGTTCATCATGCCGCCCTTGATGGAGTGCATCT
>OLWL01000191.1_pt1 | contig 46185 bp, 32 predicted proteins | sample 1674151 | NCBI WGS metagenome assembly OLWL01 (sample SAMEA103958148, study PRJEB25191) | human gut metagenome
CGATATTTGTTTGCTGCAAAGATAGCAACTATTTTTGAAACCACCAAATTTGTCGGGCACAATTTTTTTGTTCAACGTCAGCGCTATACTCCCCAAAAAAATTAGGGACCTTAGGGACTTTAAGGACTTTAGGGACTTTAGGGACCTTTTTTTGGGGGGGGTAGAGTTCTGAGTCGGGGATGGTACACAAAAAAAAGAGGTGGGGGACTTGGCCGTATGGCCAAATCCCCCACCGATTATGGGAAGAATGTCGCGGCGGAAGCCGCGGCGGTATTAATCGATTTCTTCGTCAGCTTCGTAGCCGCCCATTTCGCGGATGGCGTTCTTGAGCATGACGTACTGCTGGAACAGGTGGTTGACAGCTTCTTCGCCTTGGGTGTAGTCGTGCATAGGGCTCTTGAGGAAGAAGCTCAGGAAGCGCTGGATGCCGAAGCGGCCGGCGCGAGCGGCGAGGTCGCTGAGCAGTACCAGGTCGAGGCACAGGGGAGCGGCGAGGATGGAGTCGCGGCACAGGAAGTTGATTTTGATTTGCATGGGGTATCCCATCCATCCGAAGATGTCGATGTTGTCCCAGCCTTCCTTATTGTCGTTGCGCGGGGGGTAGTAGTTGATACGTACTTTGTGGTAGTAGTTGCTGTAGAGGTCGGGCTGCTTGTCGGCTTCGAGGATTGTCTCGAGTGTGGACAGTTTGGAAACCTCTTTGGTGCGGAAGTTGGCGGGTTCGTCGAGTACGAGGCCGTCGCGGTTGCCGAGGATATTGGTAGAGAACCATCCGTTCAGGCCGAGGCAGCGTGTGCCGATGATGGGGGCGAAGCCGGATTTAACGAGTGTTTGACCGGTCTTGAAGTCTTTGCCGGCGATGGGCATCTTGGTTTGTTCGGCCAGTTCCCACATTGCGGGGATGTCGACGGTGGTGTTGGGAGCGCCCATGATGAAGGGTGCGCCTTCTTTGAGAGCTGCATATGCGTAGCACATCGAGGGGGCTACGTGCTCTTTGTCGTCAGCCTTCATGGCTGCTTCGAGGGCGGCGAGTGTGTAGTGTACTTTTTCGTCTACGGGGACGTAAACTTCGGTGGAAGCGGCCCACAGTACGACTATGCGGTCAAGGTTCTTGGCGGCTTTGAAGTCGCGGATGTCTTTGCGGATGTTCTCGACCATTTCCCAGCGGGTGGCGCCCTTCATGTAGTTTTCGCCATCGAGGCGTTTTGCGTAATTGTGGTCGAAAGCGGCGCGCATGGGCTTGATGGCTTTGAGCTCATCGGCTACGGGTTCGATGTCTTTTTCTTTGAGCACTTCGGCGTTGATGGCCGACTCGTAAGCGTTGGCGGGATATACGTCCCAAGCGGCGAATTCGATGTCGTTGAGGTCGGCGATGGGCACGATGTCTTTGTAGTGGAGGTATTTTTTGTCAGCACCTTTGCCCACACGGATTTTGTCGTATTGGGTCATGCTGCCTACGGGTTTGGCCAGGCCTTTACGGGTCATCAGCACACCGGTCATAAATGTTGTGGAGACGGCGCCGAGGCCGACTACCATCACGCCCAGTTTGCCTTGGGCGGGCTTAACATTAGGATTGCTCATAATAGTTGATAATTTACGTGTATTTTCTATTTTTGTAGTTTTTCAGACTCTTTCGGCATCGACGCAATCGGGGGTAATATACCGTGGGGATCACGGACGGACCTCCGAAAAAGTGGGACAAAGGTAGACATACTTTTTCAGATAGGAAAAGATTTTCGGGTAAAAACCGCCTTTCAAATGTTTAATATTATTAAATATTTGTCGTTTTAGTAAATCTAAGTTAAATCCGGCCTCATCTGGCGCTTTTAGGTTAAAGTGTATTAAGGGTGCAAAAGGCGGTTTTGTGGCGAAAACTACGGTTATCCGACATTGCATCGATTGTTCGGGACACCCGGACTGTCTCTGAATACCGCGTTTTTCGCCTCAAAAAGCATGGCGTGTAAAAGTGGCCATGCTTAACCTTTTTTAATATTTTTTTGTTACGTTTGCGGCTTTGGTACGTCTTTTGTAAAGAAGGCTCGGAGAAGGCCGTGCCGCACGGTGTGGCCTTTGAAAAGAGCTTGGATAGTATCTTCGTAAACAAAAACAATTTAAATCCCGGAGGAATTGAAAAATGAAGAGATTTAAAGTTATGGTAATAGCGGCTGTGACGGTGGCTGTGACGGCATCGGCGGGCACGATAATACCTAAGACTGCCATGTATGGCGACAGTGTAGAGAATGCTGACAGCGCCGGAGTCATGGCTGACAGTATCGAGGCAGACACGACAGAATACGAGACACTTAATGCCGTGACCGTCGAGGCGTCCATGCAGCGTACCGGCGCCGAAAAATCCGTGTACATACCCACCAAGCGCCAGCGCAACGCCTCGCAGAGCGCCACCGACCTGCTCTCGCGTATGGACATTCCGCAGATAAGCGTGCCTTTCGGGTCGACGGCCGTCAAGACCGTCAGCGGGCAGGCTGTCGCCGTATTTATCGATTATGTACCGGCGACTCAGGACGAACTCGAGATGATGCGCACCTCGGACGTGCTGCGCGTCGAGTACTTGCAGTCGCCTACGGACACGCGCTTCGGCGGCAAGACCAACGTCATCAATTTCATAATGCGCAAGTATGATTACGGCGGATATGTCCGCACACGTCTGTACGAAAACTTTTGGGCCAATTCCGGCCAGGCGCAAGTCAACGGGCGATTTAATTACCGCCGTATGACCTTCGACGTCATGGGCTACGGATATTATTGTGCCAACGACCATACCGGTACGGCGCAAACCGAGACATTCCGTCTGCCCGACGAGACGGGCGGCATCAATACCATCGAGCGTCAATCCACGTCGACAGGCGCCAAATTTCGCCGCAACGACTATAGCGCCAGCTTCCGCGCCCGCTACCTTTCGGACAAATTTACGGCCAATAACACCCTGGTGTTCCGCAACACTCGTATTCCGCATAACGACAGCCAAGGTGCGGTGACATATTCGGGCGGCGGATATGATGACTCGGAATACACCACCGTCAACGACAGTCGCCGTCAAAACGTTACCTACACCGGATACTATTATATAGGAATAGGGGATAGCAACTCGCTGACCATTCAGCCGGCTTACGCCTACAATCACACCACACAAGGATCGATATATACCGAGGCCGGATTGGCGCCCATCGTCAATGACGCCGGCGACAACAGCACCCTGGCCAATACGTCCATCGAGTACGGGCACACCTTCGGCGGCGGACATAGTTTTACGCTGTACGGATATGGCGAGTACGAACACAACCGCACTCGTTATACCGGCACTACCGAGGCGCTGGATCGCACATCTTCCTATACCGGCAACTTCGATGCCGGGTATTCATTTACGCGCGGCGGATTCAGCTCGACAGTACGCTTCGGCTGGAGCTTGTCGCACATCGACTACAACGGCGTCACTAACGACTTTAACTCGCCGTTTGCCGACTTGTTCCTGCAATACTCGCCCAATTCCAAGAACTCGGCCAGCGCGTATATGCACACCGCCGGATGGCCTATATCCTCCAACTACAAGAGCGATAGAATGATACAAGAATCGCCGCTGTTGTGGCGCACCGGCAACCCGTCGTTGACGGCCTATCGTAGCTGGGACTTCGGCGTCCAGTACGTGTATATGCCCTCCAACGCCTGGCGGTTCAGCGGCTACGCTTACGGATGGCTTGTAGGCAATCGTGCCGCCTTCGATTATCAGCCCATGGCACAACAGCAGGCACTCGTGCGCAACATCATCCAGCCGGCCGGCGGCTTCGGACGTTACAATGTCGGATTAAATGTCAATTGGCGTCCCCTCGGCGGCAAATTCAATATCACCGGCAGCCTCACCGAAACATTTACGCACAACGGACGGCCCTACAACCTTGACAAATCAGTCCTTTCGGGATATGTTCAGGCGATGTACTATGTCGGCAATTTCAACTTCGTAGTCGCTTACGTCAGCCGTATGTACTCCTTCGATGACAGTATGTCAGGCTTCTATACGCGCTCCAAGGATGCCTTTGCGCTGGCCGCCGGATGGGGCAACGGCTCGTGGAATGTCAACCTGCAACTACAGAATATGTTCCGTTGGCACTGGCGCACCTCCACGACCGAAATGGCCTCGACGTATTACGATGTAACACGTCAAAACTACGGCGTCGACAATCACGCGTTGATACAGGCCAAGGTGACCTACACCTTCAGTTTCGGTAAGAAGAGCAAGAGCGACACCGATGCCGATCTATCCCCCGATGCCGCACGCACTGCCTCCGGCATCCTGCATTGACACCCGGACTGTCGTGATAGCCGTAATGGCCGTGATAGCTGTAATAGTGCTGTTGCGGCCATTACGGCTATTATAGCCATTATAGTCATATTCCATTATAGTCTCATATTCCATTATAGTCATATTATTTATAAGGAGCGAAATTCGATGCAGACCCCTGAGAAACAAAAAAAAGTGGTATATTTGCACCTTGAAACGGCTAAGGCTCTGCCTGCGTCGATATTACGAGGATTATAACGACGTAATACCATATACGACATATTGTTATGCACAAAAGAATGATATTAGGACTTGCTGCCGCGCTACTGGCCTCTTTGACAGGCAGCGCCGCCGAGAGTACGGTCACGACGCGTCCGCTGTGGATGCGCGATGTACAGATTTCGCCCGACGGGGCATCCATAGCCTTCACCTACAAGGGTGATATCTGGGTGGTGCCTACCCAAGGAGGTATGGCACGTCAGCTCACAGCCACCGACTACTACGAGACCACTCCCGTATGGAGTCCCGATGGAAAGAGTATCGCTTACGCCTGCGCCCGCCACGGCAACTTAGATGTCTTTATGATTGATGTACGCGGCGGACGTCCGCAGCGACTGACCTCCAACAGCGCCGCCGAGACACCCGAAGCCTTCTCGCCCGACGGCAAGAGCATCTATTTCTCCGCCGCCATCCAAGCGCCGGCGACCAGCGCCATGTTCCCCTCCTCGCGCATGACCCAGCTCTACAAAGTAGCTGTCTGCGGAGGCGCTCCCGAGCAGGTACTCGGAACGCCCGCCCAACTGATGTCCTGGACCGACAAAACAGGCAAATCCTTTGTATATCAAGATGTCAAAGGCTTCGAGGACCAATGGCGCAAGCATCATACATCCAGCGTCACGCGCGACCTGTGGCTGTATGACGGCGCCACGGGCAAGCATACCAATCTCACCAACCGCGCCGGCGAAGACCGCAATCCCGTGGTGGCCGGCGACCGCCTCTACTTCCTGAGCGAGCGCGAGGGCGACAACTGCATCAACGTCTACACCGCCCCTCTGGCAGATGTAAGCAAGGCACAGCGCCTTACCGCCTTCAAGGGTAATCCCGTGCGCTTCCTGTCGCGCGGCGCCGACGGCACACTCTGCTTCGGGTACGACGGCGAGATATATACGATGAAAGACACGGACAAAGCTCCGCGCCGTGTCGAGGTATCACTCATAGACCCCGATGACCCTGTCGCCGAAAAAAAGAAAGTATCTTCAGGCGCAACCTCCGCCGCACCCTCGCCCGACGGCAAAAGCATAGCCTTCACCTATCGCGGCGATGTCTTTGTGACTTCCGTGGAATACACTACCACCAAGCAGATTACGCACACCCCCGAAGCCGAGTACGGCCTAAGCTGGGCCCCCGACGGAAAGACCCTCTACTACACAAGCGAGCGTGACGGCAATGCCGCCATATACAGCGCCGTAATGGAGCGCCCCGATGACGACATCAACTTCGAGAACGCCACCGCCATCAAGGAATCCGTGGTCGTCGCCGCCGACAGCCACGAACGCGCCCGCCCCGACATCTCGCCCGACGGAAAGAAAATGGCCTTTGTATACGACCGCACCAAACTGGCCGTGATGGACCTTAAGTCCAAGAAGGTCAAAGTGCTGACAGACGGCACCACCACACCCGAGCGCAACGGTAGTATCGGCTTTGTATGGAGCCCCGACAGCAAATGGCTGGCCACCGAAATCGTCACTCGCAAGCACGAGCCGTATATGGATATCGCCATCATCAACGTCGAGACCGATGAGATAATCAACCTTACCGCCAGCGGATACACCGACGGCAATCCCAAATGGGTGCTTGACGGCAATGCCGTTGCTTTTGTGAGCGAGCGCTACGGTATGCGCAACCACGCCTCTTGGGGCTCGATGGATGACGTGTTCATCTGCTTCCTCAATCAAGACGCCTACGACCGTTATCGCCTTTCGCCCGAAGACTACGCCCTGTACAAGGAAGTCGAAAAGCGCCAAAACAAGGACGCCAAGTCCGATAAGAAAAAATCCGACAAAAAAGACGCCAAGTCTGATGACGACAGCGAGGAAATCAAGGCCATCAAGGTCGAAAAGGACGGCATCATCGACCGCATTGTGCGCGTGACGCCCATGTCCACGGCTATGACAGACTACGCCGTGACAGCCGATGGCGACAACCTGTACTATATCAGCCGCGCTCAAGACGGTATGCAGCTGTGGAAACTCGATTTGCGCAAGGGAGACCACCGCATGGTCAGCAAAATCAGCGGCGGACTCTATTTCACGAGCGACAAGGACGGCAAGACCCTCTTTGTGCTGGGCTCGTCCATGCGCAAACTCGACCCCAAGAGCGACAAATTAACGTCCATAAGTTATAGCGCCACCATGCCGCTCGACCACGCCGCCGAGCGCACGGCCATGTTCGACAATATGGTACGCGAAGTAGGGCAGCGCTTCTATGTAGCCGATATGCACGGTGTAGACTGGAAAAACCTCACCGCGCACTACCGCCGCTTCCTGCCCTATATCAACAACAACTACGACTATGCCGAGATGCTGAGCGAACTGCTGGGCGAACTCAACGTCAGCCATACCGGCGGACGCTACAGCGGCAGCTCCGCTTCGGGCGACCGCACGGCCTCGCTGGGTCTGCTCTACGATATGTCCTACACCGGCAAGGGATTGCGCGTGGCCGAGGTGCTCAAGAATGGCCCCTTTGACCGTGCAGCATCCATGCTGACACCCGGAATGATTATCGAAAAAATCAACGGCGAGGAAATTACTCCCACCGCCGATGCCTCCGTACTTCTCACCGACATCTCCGGCAAGAAGACACTGGTAAGCATCTACGACCCCAATAGCGGACAACGCTGGGACGAAGTGGTGCTGCCCATATCCGCATCGGCACACAACGGCCTGATGTACAACCGCTGGGTACGTCAGCGTGCCGCCGATGTAGACCGTTGGAGCAACGGCCGCCTCGGATACGTCCATATCGAAAGCATGGATGACGGTTCGTTCCGCACCGTGTACAGCGATGTCCTGGGCAAGTACAACGATCGCGAAGGCATCGTCATCGATGTGCGCTGGAACGGCGGCGGTCGTCTGCACGAAGACGTCGAAGTGTTCTTCAGCGGCAAGAAATACCTCACACAGGAAATACGCGGCATCGAAACCTGCGATATGCCGTCGCGCCGCTGGAACAAACCCTCGATTATGCTGATGTGCGAGGCATGCTACAGCAACGCCCACGGCACCCCCTGGGTGTACAAGCACCAAGGCATAGGCAAACTCGTGGGTATGCCCGTACCCGGCACGATGACCTCGGTCAACTGGGTCACCATGCAAGACCCCTCGCTGGTATACGGCATCCCCGTAATCGGATACCGCACCGCCGAAGGCACCTTCCTCGAAAACAGCCAGCTCGAGCCCGATGTACGCGTGGCCAATGACCCGGCAGTCATCGTCACCGGCGAGGATCAGCAGCTGCATCGCGCCGTCGAAGAGCTGCTGCATCAGCTGGATGCCTCCAAAACCAAGAAATAAGTTATTTCAACGGATAGCGGTCGCCGTCATCGGCGGCCACTGTCTGTGGTACGATAAAAATACACGGACATGCAAGACAGCAATCCCGGCATCAATGCCGAAAAAGATGACACACGTACACGCCTCATAGGCGCGGACGACAGAGAAGCAACAATACGCATAGGCACTCCCGTGCCGGGGCCGACTCCCGCGCCCGCGCCCGGCGGCAACGGGCCGCGCCGCGACAAGACGTGGATATATGCGGTCATAGCCGTGGCCGTCATAGCCGTCGGCGCCATGGTCGCATTACTGCTTTTGGGTAACGACGACAAGAGCGACTCCGAGCCCCTGTCGGAAGTCGAAACCAACGAAGTCCCGGGAGTCAATGATGCAGACATAGGCGAATTTCTGAACACCGCCATGGATGCCCGCTACGACAAGGGCGCCGATGAAGCCGTGGCCGCGGACTCGGCCGCTGTGGAAGAAGTGGCCGCAGTGGACTCGGTTGCAGTGTGGTAATCTTATCGCGAGAACAATAGCACCATAAGACAATACTTGGCGGAGATGCTCCGTGTAGACCGAAAACAGCAGGTGTCGTCAGGCACATGCTTACAGCAATTATACCTAAGATACAGATAATGAAGACCAAAGACCAACTTATAGACGACCTGTTGGCCCTCGCCTTTGCCGAGGATGTCGGTGACGGCGATGCCACCACCCTGAGCACAATCCCGGCTGACGAAACCGGCACGCAACAGCTTATCGTCAAAGAACCAGGCATACTGGCCGGAGTGGAAATTGCACGCAAGGTATTCCAACGCTTCGACCCCGAACTGCGTATGGAAGAGTACATACACGACGGAGCGCACGTCAAGCCCGGCGACATCGCCTTCCGCGTCACCGGACGCGTACGCTCGCTGCTGCAGACCGAGCGCATTATGCTCAATATCATGCAGCGTATGTCCGGCATCGCAACCACCACCGCACGCTATCAGACGCTGCTCGAAGGCACCGGCGCACGCGTACTGGATACGCGCAAGACCACACCCGGAATGCGTATGCTCGAAAAAGAAGCCGTGCGCATCGGCGGCGGCACCAACCACCGCATCGGGCTCTTTGACATGATTCTCATCAAGGACAACCACGTAGATTTTGCCGGCGGAATACCGCAGGCCGTGGCTGCCGCCAAAAAATGGTGCAAGGACAACGGCAAAGACCTGAAAATCGAAGTCGAAGTGCGCAACCTCGACGAAATCGACCAAGCCCTGGCCGCCGATGTGGACCGCATCATGCTCGACAACTTCAGCATCGAACGTACACGCGAGGCCGTCAAGCACATACGCGCCAACCAAAAAGGCCGCCATGTCGAAATCGAGTCCTCGGGCGGCATCACCTATGACACCCTGCGCGGCTACGGCGAGTGCGGCGTCGATTTCATCTCCGTGGGCGCATTGACCCATTCGGTCAAGGGCCTTGATATGAGCTTCAAAGCCGTCAAGGAATAAGAAATACGGCTGCAGCGTCTGTGACAGCCAAGACCCTCGAGACGTGACAGCCAAGACCCTCGAGACGCCACGGCAAGACGCCACGGCGCGATATAATACACGAAATTAAACATCTAAATATATAAGTAATATGACATTCAAAAAAATTCTCTCTCCGGTGGCACTGGTATGCGCCGCTGTGATGACGCTTGCCTCGTGCGGCAACTCATCTTCGGTGTCGAACAAAATCAAGGAATACATCCCCGACGACTGCATGATGGTGATGTCCGGCGATGTTGAACGCGTCCTCGAACAGCTCAACTGCAAGACCAATTCCGACGGACAAATCGAGCTGTCCGACGAGCTATCCCAACTTGCGTCTTACGACAAAGACATAAACAAGCTACTCGAATTCAAGGGCATAGACTGGAATAACGTCGTAGTCGGTGTACGCGGCAAGGGCGAAAAAATGTCGGTGTTGGTGATTTTTTCGGTCACGGACATAGACACGTTCTGCAAATCGATGAAAGATGCAGAGGATGACGAAGACCTTGAAGTCGACAAGGACGGCGATTACACCACTTTCGGCGACAAACGCCATGTGATAGCCCTCAAAGACAATTTGGGCTTCTTGGCTATCAAGAACGGCACTCTGGTTAAACAATCCAAGGCAGCGTCCACCATCGACGAATGGCGCGACAACGCCAAGGAAAGCCCGCTGGCCGACTGGAAACTGGACTACATGACACAGAACCGCATCTTCAATATGCTGATAGACGGCAAGAAGGTGGGCAATATGCTTATGGACTATATGCCCTACGGATTTAACAGCTTGCCTTCCATGGAATACCTTACCAAGGGCTTCCTTGGCTTCCACCTGGATGCTGACGGTCCCCGAATTACTATGGGCGGCGAATTTATGGACGCTGACGGCAAAATCAAGACTATGCCTCAGACGGGCAGCTTCGATGCCTCCCTGCTGGCTTACGCTTCGCCCAAGGACATCATGGCCTTCGGCGTCGGCGTCGGCAGTACCAAGAATATGGCGCAGGGCTTAGGTGTATTGCCCGGAATGAGCAGTCAAGTGTTAGAGCAACTGCAAGCTATCTACGATCTCTTCGACGGAGGTTCCGTCATGGGCGCTGCCGGACCGCTGAACGGCCTCGGCTCATTCACTGATCCTCAGTATGACAACTGGCACTTCGTCGTGTCCGCCAAACTCAAGGACGACAACGCCACCAAGGCCAAAGACATGATTGCTTTACTGGCCGCTGCAACGGATTCGGCCGTCGTCACCGGCAACGAAATGGTGCTGAATATCCCCGTGAAGTATTCCTACGATGATTTTGACTATGAGTACTCCGAGCCCGACTTCTACGGTGATGATTACGTGCCGCAGCCTAAGATTACTTACGGCAAGCTGTATGTCAAGCAAGAAGGCAACGTCTTGGTAGTGTCCAACGCCCCCATTTCCAAGCAATCCAATTCTTTCAAAGCCGGCGAGTTTGAAGGCAAGGCCTGTGAATTCCAATTTGCCCTCACCAAAAGCGACTTGAAGAAATACTCCGGGCTGGAAATACCCTTCGGCGTCAGCTTCGTGGTAGACGCGCCCAAGGGCGGCGGCACATGCAGCGCCGAATTGGCACTGACCGAAACCAAGGGAAGCATCTACGACAATATAGTAGGAGTCTTCGGCTCGAGCAAGTAAAACGATACTTACACATTGGGGCAAATGAATATAGTGCGTCAATGTATGCTGATACCGGCAGTGGCGATGATGCTACTGTCGGTATCATCATGCGATAGCGGCATCCAAAAGGGCACCATAGACGATGTTTTGGCTGTAATACCCGGCGGAGCTTCCGCCGCGACAATGCCGTGGCGGCAGGCCGGTGACGTCTGCGGCCTCGGCGGCGATGTCGGCGACCTCTTTGGCCGCGTATGCCGCTTGAGCGCCTCCGACGTGGTGGTCCTTGTGCATCCTTCCGACAGCCGCGATGTTCTTGTTACGTCCATCTCCGATGTGGTTGTGGCCGAGGATGCCACTGCCGATTGGGAACGCGTGGACTTGGGACGCGATGCTATGCCCGGGCGCGTATGCGTCGCCTCGGGCGGCACAGTCATCATCGGCGGACGCTTCGCATGGCTTGTGCCTTCGGTGACGGATGTCGCCGAGGCTGTACACATTGTATCCTCGATACCGGATGCCGGCGGAGCACTGCCGCAACCCGTGCGCGAGAAGTTGAAGTCTTGTTCGAGCATAGTCATGGCACTGAGCATCGACGATAAATATCTCACAGCCACGGTCTCGGATAAAGAAAACGAGACGGTGATACGCGGCGAGTTGCGCGACAGCGCCGGTGTCGTATATGACCTCAGCGAATACGCACAACCTCTCGACGGGCCGATGTCCGACCGGCAGGTGTGCGCCGCCGTTGCCGTGGGGCTGCGCCGCGGAACTATGATCCGTGCTGTCTCCCAATACTTGCAGCCCCGCTTGGGCGTCAAAGAAAAACTGGCCTGTGCGGCTGTCTCCGACATCCTGCGCGATGTCTGCGGCACGCTGCGTGCCACCCTCGAAAAGGAGGGTGCTGCTGCCGTGGTACGCGTGTCCATGCCCTATGCCGAAGGCGGCGCCGCTGCGACTACGCGCCGCATGGCCTCGATGATACAACGCTTCGGACATCAAGGCAAGGTACACGTCGAGGCTCTCGGAGACACTCTGATGCAGCTGAAAATAGCCGTGGACTTTATTCCGACTGATTTCGGCGGCTTTGCTCCGACACCGACAATTACGCCCGATAAGGATGCAGACGTGCTTATGGCATTGGCAATAGCCCCGATATCAGAAGGCATCGTGCGTCTGGACGGAGTGGAAGCCGTTGTGCGTCGGGACGGCTTTGTCGTGACGCTGCACGGCACGGATTTACACCGACTTTTGATGATGGCTCGCGGCGAGGACGATGATGCCGGCGACGAACAGTCGGACGAATAAAACACTGACAATGAAACGAATCGAAACAATCAAGCTCGACAATGTGCTGCCGCGAGTTTTCGCCGGCAGCGAGCACGACAGCCCCGTGCGCGACTCGCAGGTATGGTTGCACAGCCTGACACTGCACCGCGATGCCGGAGCGTACCTCGTGGAGGCCGAAAGCGGCACGGGCAAGTCGTCGCTATGCTCCTTTATATACGGCAACCGCCGCGACTACTCGGGGCATATATACTTTGACGACCGCGACTTGGCCTCCCTATCCGTGGGCGAGTGGTGCGACATTCGCCGCCGCCATATAGCCCTGCTGCCTCAGGAAATGCGCCTCTTCCCCGAGCTGACGGCTATGGAAAATATACAAATCAAAAACCGCCTGACCGACGCCTGCTCCGAAGCCGAGATACGTCAGCGCCTCGAAGCCCTCGAGATAGAGCACAAGGCCGATACGCCGGCCGCGCTGCTCTCCATAGGCCAGCAACAGCGCGTAGCCATAGTTCGAGCCCTGTGCCAACCTTTTGATTTCCTTATACTTGATGAGCCGGTGAGCCACCTTGACCGCCGCAACAACCTCATTGTAGCCGCCATCATCGCGCAAGCCGCACGCGAGGCTCAGGCCGCCGTCATCACCACCTCCGTGGGCAATCCCTTGCTGCTTCCAGACATCGATACAGCCCCCGCCATCAACACCATAAAGCTATGAGTAACAACGTTTGGAAACTCCTGCGCCGCAATATCTCGGTGTCGCAGATAGTGGGTTACGCCATCGCCAACCTCGTGGGCCTGAGCATTATCATCGCCGCCGTACAATTCTACGGCGACACCTCTGAGGCCATCAGCGGCGAAGACTCGTTTCTGAGCAAAGACTACGTCATTATCTCCAAGAAAGTCAGCGCCCTCAATACCGTGGGCGCCGGCGGCGACACATCCTTCTCGCCCGATGAGATAAAGAACATAGAACGCCAATCGTGGACGCGACGTGTCGGACAATTCACCGGCGCCGATTTCTCCGTGATGGCTGCCATCGAAATGGGCGGACGACGCATGTCTACATACCTGTTTTTCGAAGCCATTCCCGACCAATTCCTCGATATAAATCCCAAGGACTGGTCCTTTGATCCGGCTAATCCCGTCATTCCGGTGATAATGTCCAAGGACTACTTGACGCTGTACAACTTCGGTTTTGCCACCACGCGCAACATGCCCCAACTTTCCGAGGGTCTTATAGGCACCGTGCCTATGACTATGACGCTGAGCGGCAACGGCTTGCACGAAACACTGCCGGCACGTATCGTCGGGTTTTCGTCGCGCCTTAACACCATAGCCGTGCCGCAGTCCTTCCTTGATTGGGCCAACGAGCGCTATGCCGCCCCCGGCGACCGCCGCAATCCCTCGCGCCTGATTATCGAAGCCAATACAGCCGGCGACCCGGCCATAGCCAAATATATCAAACGCCACGGCTACGAAATAGCCGGCGACAAGGCCGACAACTCCAAGGCCGCATACTTCCTGCGCGTGGTCACCACCATTGTCCTTACCGTGGGTATAATCATCTCGCTGTTAGCCTTCTTTATACTGATGCTCAGCATATACTTGCTGCTGCAAAAGAATAAGCAAAAGTTGCATGACCTGATGCTGTTAGGCTACTCGCCCGGGCAGGTTGCACGCCCGTACTATCTGCTGATAGGCGCGGTGAATGCCGGAGTGCTTGTGCTGTCGCTGACCGCCGCGCTGACCGCCGCGTCCTGGTGGTCGCCCCGCCTTGCCGACATCGGCATGGCTTCCTCCGGCCCATGGGCTGCGATATGCGCCGGCGTGGTCATCGTCGCGCTGCTGACCTGCGCCAATGCCCTGGCCATCCGCCGCATCGTCCACCGCAACTTCTATGCCTCCTGATAGCATAACAGCTATAATATATACCTCCTGATAGCTATAACAGCTATAATAGCCATACCGGCCATACAATCAAGAAAACAATACAACATAATATGAAGACAAATAAGACATCCGTGCCGACACTGTCGCTGACGCCCGGCCGCCGATTGATGCTGGCCGTATGCGTCACCGTGCTTTTTTATGTGGTTACGGGGCTGGCCTTGCAGCTGATGCGTGGCGCCTTTGGTGCAGATAATATACGGATGCTGCGCATAGCCGCCGTAATGCAGGATATGCTGCTGTTTGTGCTGCCGGCGGTCATCGTGGCCGTACTGCTGACGCGTCTGCCCGCACGTTTCCTGGCTGTGGACAGTCGTCCGCGGTGGCGAGCCGTATGCTTGGCTGCGTTGACCATGATTGTCAGTATCCCGGCCATGAATTGGGTGATAGAAGCCAATGCTTCGCTGCCGCTGCCCGAGGGTATAGCCGCATCCTTGCGCCAACTCGAAGAAACGGCGGCACGCACCACCGAGGCCATGCTTGGCGGCACGGACATCGGGTCGCTGGTGATGAATCTGCTCATCATTGCCGTACTTGCCGGATTTAGCGAGGAACTATTCTTCCGCGGCATGGTTCAGCGCCTTTTTGTCGGCTGCCGCTGGCACGCCGGAGTGGCGATATGGGTGGCTGCGGCGCTGTTCAGCGCCATGCACATGCAGGTCTTCGGATTTGTGCCGCGCCTGCTTCTGGGCGCATACTTCGGCTATCTGCTGCTATGGAGCGGCTCGCTGTGGCTGCCGATAGTGATGCACGTGCTCAATAATACCATATATATAATATCACGACATTGTACCGGGGCCGCCGACATCAATGTCTTGGGTACGGGCGATACAGCGCTGTCATATATATTGGTAGGCGCCAGCGTGGCGCTGACCGCCATAGGCCTGGTGCTGACGCGCCGCGCCGCCAAGACCGCACCCGTAGTCGCACGGCGCAAGGGTGGGGCATAGCAATCCTAATCAAGGCGCGAAGGAGGCAGTGTCTGACAACTAAATCACTAAAAATAGTTAAATTGCGGCTTTTTTAGGATTGCGGTCATTCCCGAGCGCAAAATAATGACTAACTTTACAGCAAATATTGCGCGACAGGCCGCCGGATGCCTCCGCATCGGCCCTTAATCGTTTGATTGACGCGCAATTATACCCTATAAACAGAAAACAACAATTCTATATCTAATAACTAATCTCAATTTCACAGTATGAAATTATCTTTACGCAACATTATGCTGGCAGCAGCTGTCGTAGCCGTTGCCGCTCCCGCCATAGCAGCGGAAACAGTCACTGTCAAGACCGACTGGTACAAGACCTACACGACAGATCGTAACAATAGCCGCTTCGGTGCCGGTTTCGGTGGCAAGGTGTACTTCAACGTCAAGAACCCCGAGGGTCCCGGCAAGGTGATGACCATTGACAAAGACGGCAATGTCGAAGAATACGCAACCGTAGAAGGTCTCGGTACAGGTATCGCTATCGATGACGCAGGCAACGTGCTTGTAAACACCGGCTTCCCCGGTGCGGTATCCGGTTCTAACTTCGTCATTATCAGCGCAGCAGACAAGTCTCAGACAGCGTTGAATCTTGATATCAATACAGAGAATGCAGGTTTGGCAGCCGCTCGTGTAGACCAACTCGGTCGTGTTGCCGGTAACCTTCTGTCAGACGAAGGCGCGTTCTTCTTTATCACAATGAACGGTGCATCCACAGTCACAACCATCTTCGTACAGAACGGCGCTCAGGCTATGGGCGATCTCTCCTACCTGATGTCCGAACCCGCTCCTATCTCGATGAATACCAGTACATGCGCTCAGCCGCTCTTTGACTTCGATACTCTCGTAGGTATGGGCGATGATGTACGCAAGGCCGGTTTTGCTGTTCGTCAACGCGGCAACCAGAAGATATATTACTACGAAGGCTCCGAATGGTTGACGTTTGGCGCACCTGCGACAGCAACCAGCGGCACTGAAGGCTTTGACGTGTTCACTATTGGTGAAAAGTCCTATTCCATCAACCCCGTCAAGATGACCAAGAACCACGAAAATGCTTTCGAAATCGCTGACGAAGACGGCAATACAATCTTCAACTCCGTAAACGACGGCGGTGTTCCCGTAGCATGCGAAACCGGTGGACAGAGCTTTGGCTCGTACAATGCCCGCCCCGTCTATAATGAAGCAGGCGAAGTAGAAAAAGTTGAAATCTACCAATGGTACGGCGCCAACAACAACAACTGCCTTGCAGCTATGTTCACCGTTAGCAAAACTCAGGGCGTAAACGACGTCATTGCAGCTGATGACGAGGTAGCTCCCGTATACTACAACCTCCAGGGCGTACGCGTGGCCAACCCCGCAAACGGCCTCTACATCAAGGTTGCCGGCGAAAAAGCCTCCAAGGTTCTTGTAAAATAAGACACCACAGACATACTTCCCCCGGACCGCAGTAGGTCCCAAGGATAAGTAACACTATCCCACCCCGAGGGCGATGCTTCGAAAGGCACCGCCCTCGGAATGTTTTTCGGGCAACCTCGGGTAGGGTAGCGATGCGTTGAGGCCGGCAAGATCCTACCGAGCCTCCCCATTGTCAAGCCTCTCGGCGAAACAGGCGCGGAAGTATCACGATAATATTATACTGAGAAATAATCATATAAAATTGTACTTGTCACATCAAGCCTAATGTCATGTGACACATCTAAAAAACCTATCAACATATACACCACAATGGAAACAATATCCGCAATGTTCACTCCGGACAACATCTTCGGCAGCCTGGCCGCAATCTGTATGATCTTCGGTTATATGCCGCAGGCTATTACCACCATGCGCACGCGCTACACCGACGGCATAGCCATGGCCACCTTCTGCATGATGGGCCTCGGTTCTATATTCTTTGTCGTGCAGGGTATAATGATTAGCAATTGGCCGCTGGTGGTCACCAATGTCATCACCGCCGTATGCTCGGCTATAATCTTCGGCATCAAAATCTACAACGACTACTTCAAGAAGAAGTAAGTCCGACATAGCATCTTCGCGCTGTCGAACAAAGCTAAGGCAGGGGCGCATCCCGTGAAAATGGGGAGCGTCCCTGCCTGCGTATGAGTGGGGTGAAGCCTAAACCACGGCTTCTTTGTTGTTTTGGAAAATTATTCCTAATTTTGTAATCGAATTATTGGTGTCCGCTAAAACTTTCAAGCCCTATTTGGCTTTTTATTTTCCTCGGACAGCCGATATATTGAATGTGTAGGGGCTTTATTGTGAGATATAAGTCCATTAGAAGAGCTTAAATTGGGCAAATATGGCATCCTTGTCTATGCATACCTTGCGAAAGAAGAACATTTTCCTCGGACAGCCGATACAAATACTGAAACAGGGGGCTTGTCAATGCATAAAATCACTCAAAATAGCCGAGTAAACACATTTACCGGACACCAATAAAAAAAAGACGTTTTATGAGTATTTCGCAAGCCTCATCTTTGTCCTAACGTCAATTATTTGCTTTTTAATTAAAATTAATAGGAGAAAACCATGTCATCATCATCAAATCATATTTTTTTTCATATCTTTGCCGTGACTATTCATCTAACTTTTAACTTTTTATACCTATGACAACGAATCAAGAACTTATCACCGCACAGCCCGGCACACTGTTAACCCGCCTGTTTGTGTCTGTGGCTACTGTGCTTTTCATCCTTTTGCTTGCTTCGTGCAGCGATGATAACGATGCACCACCGAAAGAGCCCGAAGAGAACCCTGCCACCTTTATCAAAGATGAGGGCAAACTGGCCATGTTGCGCTCTATGAAAGATGTGGATGGCAGCGGACGCTTGTACGAAATCGATTACACTGTCGACTATAAACTCGATGATGTATTGAAGTCCGGTTACACAGAAACCGAACAACTATTCAACTACGTTGCCTATCTGCTTTACGACAGTCTTCCCCAAAGCAAAGCGAAGGTTTCGCTCGACGCGGGATGCAGTGCCTTTGCAGTGCCCGATCCCCAGAGCGGCAAATTCCTGATGGGTCGCAACTACGACTTTTGTCATGCCACTGAAGACAAAAAGAGCTACAAGTCGATAGCGGCTATTCTTGTTCACACCGCTCCTCCGGGTGGAAAGAAATCCATCTCCATGGTGGATGCCATGCAATTAGGTTACGGTCAGGGATTTTATACTGATGGCGAAACCGACCTCTCCCTGCTGATGGGATTGCCCTACGCTGCCCTCGACGGTATCAACGAAGACGGCTTTGCCATAGGCGTCCTTGCGCTGAAAGAGAATCAGACACAGCAGAACACAGGTAAACCACGCATAGGCACAACGACAGCAATACGTATGTTGCTCGACCGTGCGTCCACCGTCAAGGAAGCCGTGGCCATGCTTAAAAATTACGATATGAATATGAAAGGCGCCGGAAACAGCAACTACCATTATTTCATGGCTGATGCCACAGGCGACTATGCCATTGTGGAATATACTCTCAAAAGGGGCGAAAAAATTCCTACTGTTATGGAAAAGCTGACAGGCAATGACACGCTGCGTTGCGTCACCAACTTCTATGTTTCACCTACGATGGTAGGCACCAATGACGGCTGGGGTTCCAACCATGGCAAGGAGCGCTATTGGAAGATAAGAAACAAGCTCGCCGAGAACAACTACGAGCTGAGTTCCGATGATGCCATGTCGCTGCTGTCTGACGTTTCACAGCCGGCCGACTTGACAAATATCACATCTCAGACACAATGGTCATGCCTCTACAACCTCAGTGAAAAGTCACTTCGTCTGGCTATCCTGAGAGACTATGGAAAAATGTATGACTTCAAAGTAAAATAGGCGTTAATACACTGACATTATGACCTAAACAATATTCAACACTATGCCACTACCGGGAAGTTAGCAAGACCTTAGCCGACAAGTTGGGCATCACTCATTTCTCAGGTAGGCCGATGGCCATATGGCAGAAGGTGAATTGTCTGCCATATATCCGACGTGCCACTTCAGAATCCTTGAAAGACGGTAGCTATATCCTTACCGTTGACAAGAGTACGCATACTTGGCATACACCAGTACTTTTACTATTATTACAGCAGTACTACTTCGGGTATTACACCTGTAATCCTGCAGGAGTACTGTGGTATTCAGACCTAAGTACCGGGGTACTCCTGCCGGGTACTGCCGCAATACTTTTCTTTTTTGAAGAAGACAAGCGCCAATGTCATAAAGATACAGATATGGGTCACGCTCATTGCAAATCTGCTGCTCTCAGTCCTACAAAGCACATTGCAAAGGCGTTGGAACTTCTCGGGACTGGCTACAATAGTCAGAATTGTTCTGATGTATTACCTGAATCTCGAAAACTTCTTCAACAATCCAGAAGCAGACCTCAAAAGAATGCTGGTAGAGGCAACAAATCCACCTCCGGAAAGGGAGGAAATAGACTAAGGGGGCTTGTCCACGCATACAAATAAGTCCAACTTCTATGTTTCAAGAGGTTGGACAAGATGTTTTATGGTTTAGCGGACAGTAATATAATCGAATAAACAAGCAAAAAGCTATGCATATTATTTCTCGGAAGAAGTTGACAGACTATTATCAAGACCACCCTCTGTCTAAAGTGGCTTTGGAAGAATGGTTTACGAGAACAAAAGCGAGCAACTGGACTTGCTTTGCCGACATCAAGAACACGTTCAATAGTGTAGACAGTGTCGGAAACCGGCATTATGTGTTTAATATAAAGGGGAACGACTTTCGCTTGATTGTAGTAATTTACTTTATCCCCGGCAAGGTCTATATAAGATTTGTTGGTACTCGCGCAGAATACGATAAAATCAACGCATCAACAATATAGTTATAAGATATGGAAAGTAAGGCTAAAATAGAGAACGAAGCTCAGTACGAATGGGCGTGCCGCAAGGTCGACGAGCTGTTGCCGCTTGTAAATGACAAGACTCCGGTTGATAACCCATACTATATAGAACTCAACCTCATATCCTCTCTTATTGAGGAATACGAAGAACTGCACTATCCGATAGGAAAGCCATCGCTTATCGATGTTATAAAACTTCGTATGTATGAGATGGGATTGAACCAGCTTGCGCTTTCAGGCCTTCTCGGTATTAGCACGTCACGTGTTAGTGAGGTTTTGTCGGGGAAGAAGCAACCCACACTTGCGCAGGCTCGCGAGATTAGCCGGCGTCTAAACATAGACCCAGCTATCGTCCTTGGGGTTTGAACAAGCAGGAGCTTGTCCCTGCCTATATACCAAAACAGCCGGAGCTGTGACGCGTGCCATTGCGTCACAGCCCCGGCTGTATGGATTATGAGGTCTCTGAAAGTGATGTACGGACGTCAGCGTACTATGTGCTTTGTGCTACCTTGCGGAGATACAAGGATATAGAAGCCGCGCGGCAGTGTATTGACGGCGTCTTTGGACATGCCGTCGGCCACCTTTACGCCGCTGAGGTTGTAGACCCCGTATGCAGCCGGTTCGGCGGTGTCGACGGTGACATCGTGTACGGCGGCGAATTGGCCTACGCATACGTAGCAGATGTATGTAACTGTAAGTCCGTTAGTGTTGTAGTAGAGGAAGGAGACTTTTGCGATGCCGTCTTTGAGGCCCGTGATATTGTAATTTATGCTGCCATCCTCGTCGGTGGAGACGTATTCGATTTTGACGATGTCGGAGTCATCGGTGTATACTCCCAGATTTGAGGGCTTGAAATCGTCCTGTCTTGCATCGAAGGTGAGGCGCGTGGCGAGGGCGGCGTTCACGTTTGTCGAGATTACACGTTCGGCCGAGCCGTTGACTGCCAGTTCGAGAGGTTTCTCGTAGATTTCGGAAAATGTGCCCCAGTATGTGTCAGCCTTGTATGCGGCCAGGCTTCCGCGTGGCACGTACAGTGTGGAGAAATATTTGGCCTTGCTGTCAAACGGTTTTACCTTTCCTATTGTAGGCGGTTTGACTGAGCCGAGCATAACGTAAGCCGGAAAGACATTGGCAAATACGCCGTTGTTGAGGGACTTGAGATCGCCGACAAACTCGACGGCACAAGCCGAACTGCTGAAAGCTTGGGCCTCGCAGGTTACGGTAGTCGGTAAAAGCAGGCATACAAACTTGGGACAGTCGGCAAAGGCACGCGAGCCTATTACGGCCTTACATCCGGGCTCGAAGACAAGGTTTCGCAGTACGGAGCAGCCGGCGGCGGCATCGGCTTCGATATTGGTCACGCTTTTGGATATGTATAGCGATTTGAGTTTTGTGCAGCTGCTAAGACTCCATGCGCTGAGGTGCGTCAGGTTGTTGCCGCAGCGCAGCGAGGTTATGTCGCTCTGCTTGAAGGCCGAGTCGCCTATACGTGTGACAAGGTATGTCTTGCCGTTATAGGCCGCGACATCCGGGATGATGATGTCGCCGGAATATGTACCGCTTTCGTTTTGAGTGACTTCGACCGTACCGTCCGTTTCGGAAAGCACATTGTAGAATAGTTGACCCGAAGCAAAATCGTAAGCCTTGGCGTTTGATGCGGATGCCAGCATAACCGCTGCCATCACTACGGAGCAAAGTTTGTTCATAGAGATTGTGTTTTATGGATTGTGTGAAAATGGATTGTGTGAAAATGGATTATGTGAAAATGGATTGTGTGAAAAATAATATAAACTCGTTTTGTCATTGACGGGAAAGGGGAGGCCGTATATCAGGCAGATGGGGCTGCCGCTAATGTGCATCCGTTTTTTATGCAAAGATAGCGTTTTTTATTTGTTTTTTAGAGCTATTTTAGATTTATGAACAAAAATTTCTAAGAAGTTTGCGTAGATGATGTTCGCGGAGATTACATGCGAGGGCGCGAAGGGTTAAATTTGGTTAAAAACGCGACGTAAGCGAATAATTCTTAGATAAAAAGCATTAACGAATGGAAAAAAAGTGCTTTCTTTGCACGATAAAACATTACGCAAAGCCCTATAAAGACAGACGAAGGCTTTCGCGAAACACGGCACGAGATGCCACGTACTTACTTGTAATTATTGAAAAACAGAAACTTATTGATGAGATATCGGCACGCAGGTTCGTAACTGAAGCACCATTGTCGCTGTCGCAAGTATGTATGTGGTTTCCTCCCTCCCCCGGATGCAGAGGCAGGGAAGTTGTTGCCGGATTGTAGTCGCCCCCGCTGCCACCTTCGTCTACGGAGCCACCGAAAAGCACAGTGCTCCCACATAACAGCCCGAGAGGCGTCACTTACAAGGCCACGGTCTCCGTTTGTCGGAGAGATTGCACGAAAAGAGCAAAAGCCGTTCCGCTTGTTAAGATGTGCGCGATATTCTATTGAGAAACAATATAATAACTAATTAAATAAAGTCAAACCACTCAAAAATTGTTGCATGAAGAACATTTGTTTTCAAATGAATCGGAAGGCTTGGCTCGTCATTGTAATGGCATTGATGATGGCCTTCCCGGCTTTGGCACAGAACGTGACGGTGACCGGTACCGTCTACGACGCTGACAACGATCCCGCCGTGGGCGCATCCGTCACCGTCAAAGGACAGACCAAGGGCGCTGCCACCGATGTAGACGGCAATTTCCGCATTGTCGCCGCTCCCAACGCTACCCTCGTAGTCACCTACGTAGGATGCAAGACACAGGAAGTGGCCCTGAACGGCCGCACCAACATTACCATCAACCTCACATCCGACACCGAAGTCCTGCAAGACCTCGTCGTTGTAGGTTATGGTACAGTGAAGAAACAAGATGCCACCGGTAGCGTATCCGTTGTCAAGCCCGACGAAATAGAGGCCGGACTTGCCACTAACGCCAACGACCTGCTGGTAGGCGCAAGCCCCGGCGTGGTAGTTACCACCGACGGCGGTAACCCCGGAGCCGGCGCCAGCATCCGCATACGTGGCGGCGCGTCGCTCAATGCCTCCAATGACCCTCTGATTGTAATCGACGGAGTGCCTATGAACAACTCCTATGGTTCGCTGAGTCCCTTGTCGATGATAGCTCCCGAGAACATCGAGAGCCTCACCATCCTCAAGGACGCTTCCGCAACGGCCATCTACGGTAGCCGTGCCTCCAATGGTGTGATTATCGTCACCACAAAAAAAGGCAAGACCGGCAAGCCGCAGGTCAATTTCAGCGCCAACTTCCACCTCAATACGGCTCGCCGTACTTGGGACGTGGCCACCGGCGACGAGTTCCGCAAGTTGATATACGAGAACGCCTCTCAGAATGCTATATACCTGATGGGCGATGCCTCCACCAACTGGGAGCGTGAAATCCTGCGCACATCCTTCTCGCATGACTACAACCTGAGCATAGGTGGCGCAGCCCGTTGGCTTCCCTACCGCTTCAATGTTTCCTATACAGACAACAACGGTATCCTGAAGACCTCGCGCATGCAGCGTACCACCGTGGGCTTCAACCTCACCCCCGAGTTCTTCAACGGCAAGTTGAAGATTGCCCTCAACGCCAAGGGCAGCTATGTAGTAGACGACAAAGCCGACACCGGCGCCATCTACGCAGCACTCATCTACAACCCCACACTGCCCGTATACAGCGACTACCGCACTCTGGGCAACAGCGGATTGAGCTATCTGGGCGGATACACCTCGCTGATCAACAACGACGGACGCCTCGAAACCAACGGTAGCTACAACCCCGTATCGATGCTCAACGGCGTCGACAAGCAGGACGAAATGTGGGCCTCCACCGGCAACCTGATGATTGACTACGCTCTGCACTTCCTCCCCGAACTGCGACTGAACCTCAACCTCGGTTACGACATCATGCAGGGCCGTACACGCGATTACACGCTGGCCAACAGCCCGCAATCCTGGAAGTCCAACTACAACAACGGCGCCGGCCAGTACTTCTACCAGTACCAGTTGGCACGCAACACCATGCTCGAGTTCTACGCCAACTACAAAAAAGAAGTAGAAAGCATCCAATCCTCGTTTGATGTAATGGCCGGTTACTCCTGGCAGCGTTTCGACTACCACAAACGCAACCATACCGAAATCACTACCCTCGGTTACACCCTTGACTATATGCCCACTGTGGGTATGTGGAACATGAATGTCGACCCCACCACCGAGCAATATATCGGCAAGAGCTTCGGCCTCGACCACCGCAAGACCTATTACGACGGCAACCAGCTGAATCTGCTGTCCTTCTACGGACGTTTCAACTACTCCTTCAAGGACACCTACCTGCTGACATTCACTCTGCGTGACGATGCCACCTCGCGTTTTGCCAAGGACTGCCGCTGGGGTCTGTTCCCCTCGGTTGCTCTGGGCTGGAAGCTCTCCAACATGAGCTTCTTTGACGGTCTCCGCGACAAGATGAACGAGATGAAGCTGCGCCTCGGCTGGGGTAAGACCGGTCAGCAGGCTGTGGGCGGATACAACAACTATACCCCCGTATACTCCATCTCCAACCCCGGAACTCTCTATCCCTACAACGGCGGATGGATCAACCCCCTGTATCCCAACCCCTACGATGCCAAGCTGAAATGGGAAACCACTACCACATGGAACGTCGGTGTCGATATGGCATGGCTCAACAACCGCGTCACCGCCGCTTTGGACTGGTACCTGCGTGATACCGATGACCTGCTGGCCTACGTGCCCGTACCCGCCGGTATGACCACCACCAACGCCATGATTCGCAATATCGGCTCGCTGCGCAACCTCGGTGTCGAACTCACTTTGGGCGCCAAACCCATCGTCACCAAGGACTTCACTTGGACCACCGGCCTCAACGTCGCTTGGAACAAAAACAAGATTACCGAGCTCACCGGTAGCGCCGAAGAAGACAAGTCCTTCACCCTCGATGCCGAAGGCAACCCCGCATCCGAGAATGCCGGCGCCATCGAAATCCATAAGGTAGGTCTGCCCGCATACACATTCCGCGTGTTTGAGCAGGTATACGGACCCGACGGCAATCCCATCCCCGACTGCTACGTCGACCAAAACAACGACGGCAAGATTGACGCCTCCGACCTGGTGTACAAGCACAGCCGTGACCCGAAAGTCACCCTGTCGTGGAACAACAACTTCTCGTACAAGAATTGGGACTTCGGCTTCGTACTCCGCGCCAACATCGGCAACTACGTGTACAACGCTATGCGTGCCCGTTCCATCAACCTCTACAACCTCGAAGGCCAGGGCAACATCCTCAACAACGTTCTTGATTCCAAGTTCTACTTCAACAGCGGTGCGGGCGTCAGCAACCTGGTGCGCTCCGACTACTTCCTGGAGAACGCCGGCTTCCTGCGCTGCGACAACATCACCGTGGGCTACACCTTCCCCAACCTGCTGAAGAACCAGCTGCGCCTGCGCCTCTACGGAGCCGTACAGAATGCCTTCGTCATCACCAAGTACTCCGGCATAGACCCCGAAGTATTCAGTGGCGTGGACAACAACGCATACCCGCGGCCCATCACCATGACCCTCGGCGTCGTGGCCACCTTCTAATCACACCAGTCTAACAACAACACATCTATAGATAAGACTTATGAAATACGTATCGAAATATTTCCTCGGACTGTCCTTGATGTTGGCCGCAGGTTTCAGCTCCTGCACCGGTGACCTCGATGTGCCGCCGAAAGATCCTAACCAGGACACCCCCGAAAAGATGTTTGCCGCCGACCCGCGCGGCACCATGGACCGACTGCTGGCCGAGTGCTATCAGGGTCTTGCTACCGCAGGTAACAAGGGCGCCGGTGAGTCCATCCTCGGCTTCGGCGATGCCGGTGCCGGCACATTCACCCGCACCATCTTCAACCTCGAAGAACTCACCACCGACCACTTCTCGTGGCTGCAGTTCAATGACGGCGGTTACTACGAATTGGTGACCATGGCTTTCGCTCCCGACAACGAGGTGATGTATGCCGCATATTCCCGTATCTACGGCGAAATCGCCCTCTGCAACGAGTTTATCCGCACCATCCAGCAGTACCGCAGCTATCTGCCCGATGGCGACCAGGCTGCTGCTGACGATGCCATCCGCCAGGCCAAAATCCTGCGCTCGCTGGCATACTTCTACGCCATCAGCGACTTTGGCTCGGCCGGTTATGTAGACGAAACCACCGAGGCCGGTACCGCTCCCGTGCAATACAGCCGTGCCGACCTGTACAACAAGGTCGTAAGCACCCTCGAAGAAGTTTCTGCCGAATATGGTGACAGCTATACCGCTCCCGCTTACGGATACGTAGGCAAGGAAGCTGCTGACGCCCTGCTGGCTCGCTTCTACGTCAACGCCGGCGTATTCACCGGAACGCCCGCATACGACAAGTGCTGGAACATCTGCCAGAAGATTATTGCCCACCACCAGGGTGCCGGCTTCGACAACTCCGGTCTGTCCGACTCCTACAAGGCACTCTTCGGCGCCAACAACAAGGAATATGCAGCACAGGGTTCGCGTGTCAACGAGATAATCTTCACAATACCTCAAGACGGTATCAATCTGCAGGCTTACGGCGGCTCGACATTCTTTATCGCAGCATGCTGCGGCTCGTACGACGGCATCAGCTCGATCAACGACTGCAACCTCAATGCTCAATGGACCTGTATGGTTGCTCGCGAGCAGCTCTCCAGAAAGTTCGAGTTTGACGGCCACGGTTTTACCAACGACGCACGCGCCGAACTTTGGAAAACCAGCAAGGACGGCTTCGAAATCGGCAACAGCACCATCATGGGCAACGCCGGTTTCGGCAAGGGCTATGCACCTCTGAAATACACCAACTACGCTTACGACGAATTCGGCAACATCGATACCGAGAACTCGCCCAACGGCAGCGAACGCGCCTTCGCCGATGCCGACTGGACCGTTATTCGTCTGGCCGAAATCTACCTCAACGCAGTCGAGGCTAACGTAGTAGGCAATGTAGGCAACCAAGCTGATGCTCTCAAGTACATCAACTACATCCGCGAACGCGCAGGTGTAACCACTTGGGGCGTAGCTTCGCTCACAGCCGACAACATCCTGGCCGAACGCTCGCGCGAACTCTACGGCGAAAACATCCGCCGTACCGACCTCGTCCGCTTCGGCAAATACGCCGGCGGCGGATATGTATGGAACTGGAAGGGCGGCGTACGCGAAGGCCGCGAAGTCGATGCGCACTTCAACCTCTTCCCCATCCCGAGCAAGGTCATCTCGTTCCAGAAATACGAGCAAAATACCGGTTACGGCAAGTAATGTAAGCCATCAGACGCATATAGCCGTACAAACAATATTAAACAGCTAAAACACAGAATACGATAATGAAAAAGATATCAATTCTCATGGCAACGCTGGTGGCCGTGCTCACTCTGGGCAGCTGTAAGCAGAATACCGAGCCGTGTATCCAGAAGGCCACGGACTTCAAGCTCAATACGCCCGCCCTGGCTTCGCAGTACTACCAGCTGACGCCCGAAGGAACTGTCGACCTGGACTGGTCGCAGCCTGATTGGGGCTTTGCCGCCGCGGCCGACTACTCGATTCAGGTCAGCCTCGAAGAAACATTCGTGGAAGCCAACGAAGAAGAAGGCATTGCAGCCAACTATTACACTCTTCCCACAATCTACAACGCTTGCAACGCCTCCGTATCGGCTGAAGAAATAGCCATGGGCGTATGCAAACTTCGCGGCATAGTCGACGAAGACAGCTATACCGACGAGCCTGCACGCCCGCTGTACATCCGCGTGGTAGGCGTCGTTCCCCAGTATCCCTCTTCCGCAATCATCTCCAACACCATCTGCTTGCAGCGGGTCAAGGGCTATTGCGCAATCCAATCTCCCGGCAAGATCTACCTCGTAGGTGCTCCCGAAGGCTGGAAAGGCCCGGATGACACGCAGGCCGAACACTACAAAGAATGGGCACTCTACGAAGACGCCGATGCCATCGGCTCGAATATCTACCACGGTGTATTCGAAATCCCCGCAGGCAAAGCCTTATTCCGCTTCTATACAGCCCTCACCGGCTGGGATACCGACTCGTGGGGCAGCCAGGGTGAAGACAATCCCATAGAATTTGGTTTCACAAGCGGCGAGTTCAACTATACCCTCGTCAAGGGCAAAGGCTCGTTCAGCTTCCCCGGCTGGCCGGGCGGCAAGATGGACATCACCGTCGATATGAACACATGTAAACTCATAATCAAATCTGTGGAATAACCACCTGTCACGAAGCACATCCGCACCCCGCCGGGGCGCAGCCGTCCCGGCGGTGCGCGATGACTTCGAAACAAGTAACCACACACTTAACACATCATTAGGACAATGAAAAAATTAAGCGTAATACTTATGGCAGCACTGGCACTGGTTGCCACCTCGTGCGACGAGAGCACCAATGCCGAACCCACGGTGAATCCGCAGCTGCCCGTCATGAACGCCGAAGACCTGAAGGTTGAAGGCGCCGTGGCTTCCGCCATCGACGTAACTTCCGCCCTGCAGTCAGAGACGCCTATAGTGCTGGGCTCTGTCGCCGCCGTCAACAACCTGCCCGCCGGCTACGAGCTCAAATTTGTCGGCACCATGAGTCGCGATGCAGCTTTTGAGCGCAGCGCCGACTTCGACGTAACACTCAACGGTACCACACTCCAAGTGGCACCCCAAGCCTTTGAAGACACTTATGTAAGCGTTATGGGCAAATCGGCCAAGGCCAAAGAAGTCTTTGTACGCGTAGCCGCATTCGCAGTCAAAGGCAAATCGATGGTACGCTTCGGCGACGAAAAGACTTTCGTCATCGACACCAAGACCGTCGTTACACCCCTCGACCTGGGTATCGTTATCGAACCCTCCTACGGTCTGCTCGGTACCATCAACGGATGGAGCGTAGCCGAGGCAATACCTTTCGAGCACTCGGATGCAGACGTTTACGACGACCCCATCTTCACACTGCAAGTGGTCATCTCCGCAGCTGACGCCGAGAGCGGATGGTGGTGGAAAGTTGTGCCCCAAAGCACCATAGACACCGGCAACTGGGTAGACGCTGACAACGCCTCCTTCGGCGTGGCTGTCAACGGCGACGGCGCCCTCGAAGGCAACCTCAAGCCCCGTACGGCTACCGAAGACTGCGGCGCCGGTTGCATCAAGACCCCCGGCATATACCGCCTGACCCTCGATATGGAAAACCAGAGCTACGAGTTTGTCAAAGTCTTTGACCTGCTCTACACTCCCGGCAACCAAAACGGATGGTCACAGGCCGCTTCGGCATGGGCCTTTGCCAAGGTCGGCGAAAGCAATTACAGCGCATTCCTGGCTCTTGACGGCGAATTCAAGCTCAGCTCCGAAGCATCCTGGAGCGGTACCAATTACGGCATCGGCGCCGAAGCCGGTACCCTGAGCACCGCCGGTGACGCACCCAACATCAACGCAGCCAAGGGCGTATACTTCCTGTCGGCAGACATCTCCGCCCTCACCTACAAGCTCATCGCCATCGAGACCGTAGGTCTTATCGGCGACTTCAACGGATGGGGCGCTCAGCAAAACCTCACTCGCGAAGGCGAGACCATGGTTTGGAAAGGCAAGCTCACCGTTGCCGACGGCCAGGGCTGGAAGATTCGTTGCAACGACAACTGGGACATCAACCTCGGCGGCAACCTCAAGGCCCTCACCGTTGGTGGCGACAACATCAGCGTTGCTGCCGGAACATACAATGTCACCCTCGATCTGACCAACGTTCCTTACAGCATCACCCTCACCAAGTAAGACCCCCCGAATGACGCGGCTCTGAAAGTCCGTCATCCCACCATAAGCGAGGGCATCGCGGCATCCGCCGCGGTGCCCTCGCCGCATTTTGTGTCTGTAAACATCCGAAGCATACCGGTTGCACGTATGGATATTTTTCCTATGACTCAACCATCGCTCACCTAATTTATTTTAGCATTTTCCAATAAGGTTCGAGTTTGGCTTGTAGGAAACATACAACTTCAGGAAATGTCAGCTTTTGTTGGATTCTTAGTTTGTTTACAAACGAATTCCATCGTATGTTTAAGCCCGTATTGTTGGCAAAATCAAGACTGAATACGGTGTGATTATCCATATAGGCTGTTTGGCGATTTTCAAATGTAGCGTTTATTGCCTCACTTAATACCACACTGTCGTATTTTCCTTCTTGTAAAATGGTGTATAGGTCGTAGAAATCCTTCATCCTGCTATTGGCTTCCGCTCTTGCAATCACTGTTTGAAACTTTTCGGCGATGACGGTTTCTAATGAATATGCCAAAATGTTAATGGCCGGAAACCCGTCAATTAAATTAGGATAATCCAGTTCGGAAGGGCATGGAATTACTACGTCTCCAAATCCGATATCCATTGATATGTCTTGGCGAATTGTATCAATAGAGGCACTCAGCGAGAGCCTTACACCCGGATATTTCTTTTCAGCGGCAATATCATAGGTCCTCAGGGTTTCTGTATGAAATGTCACCCCGTCTTGTCGGTATGGAGTCGCACAAATTTCGGCAAACACTTTTTTTACAGTCTCTTTGTCGTTTTAAATATGCTGCCCCATAAAATCTATATCCAATGTGGGCCTTGCCATAAAGCGTTTGTGCGCATATAGCAATGCTCCGCCTTTTAGTAGGAAATGGTTGTGGTAAGGGCTTATCGACAAACGGTATAGCAAGCGCTCTTGGAGGTATCTGGTCGCCAACATTTGATATCCAAGTTTCTCATTCCGTGAAATATTCAATAATTTTGCTTTTACCGAACGACCGAAATTGTGCTTTTCTTTTATTGCCATACTTCAAGATATTGATTCAGCGTTTTACGTATTCTTAATTTTGAGGCATAATCCATCAGCCGTGAGATATTTCTGTCCGGACGTCTTAGGTAATTCTGAAGGATTTCAGCCATTACATCAATGCCGACTTTGTTCCTGTATTTGATTGCATCGCATACAGAACGTTCTATATCAAAGATAGGAATATCATATCCTTGTACAGTTTTTCGAGTTGCTCCGATAGAGAGCAGGTTGTCGGATTGATAAACCAATTGAAATTCCGGATAATCAGGTAGAACTATCTTCCGCGCTCGCCCAATGGCTACATAGTAGGCATTGGGTATCTGTGTTGTCAAGCGATAAACAGACCATGCCGACCAGAGGCATAGTATGCCTCTGGGAACTATCACCCGTATGTCCACCATGGTGTTTGCCAAGGCATCAATGTCTGCGTATATGCCGTTTTTGAGTCTTATCGCTTCACCTTTACGAACAGCTTCCTGCAACTGTTGCTCTTGCCAGTAGCTCAATTCTTTTGTTGAAATGTAGCCTTTTTCTTTGAGTTTGTCTATAATATTCATATCCCGAATATATTTTACCCTACAAAGATACTGCAAATATTTAGATGTGCAGTGATTTTTATAGGTAAAAATTCTTTAGGGAGGGACACTTTGTCCTGCATTTGACAAACCGGATTTTGGCATATAGGCCTATTTTTTATCTAATGTCATTTCATTAAACTTAATATTTGTTGTTTTAAGGTTGTAGCTTACCACCTTTTTGGGTGGTAGGTCTTTGTAGATGGGTGAGCGCGAATTGTACACCATTTTTGAAGGGGGGCATCGCCTACGCCGATTTGTAAGGCATATCGGTGATTGCTCTCCCCCCCTCTTTCGTTGCCGGAATGGTTATAATTCGGTTTAGCTATCAGTATTGCGCCGGGTGCAAAGGTACACGTCGGCGTGTGGTTTGACGCTGAGGTTGCTCGATACGGCATTGCCACTGATCGCATTACAACTTATAGGAGTTCCTTGACTCTCTGACAAAGTCGAATCTTATCTCACCAGTTAGTGATTTGGCACGCATGACCTATGAGGAAAATTTTGGAGGTGAAGGCCCTTTTAATCTTATTGGTGAGCCTGAATACGGCATCATTGTAGGCTTCTCGGATAAAGCCAATTCAGATTTCTAAGACCTATAATCGATGGTGATGTGATATAGGGTCAAGTTGAGGCTTTGCAGATGTTGCGTCTCACACCTCAATGGCAGTTTAACGCTATCGCAAAAAACTGTATGATAGCGACTATAACTCAATGGTTTTAGTCTAATTATTGGGCGCGTCCCATTTCGCATATACGAAAAAATCGGAGCTAACCTCGCGGTCGGCTCCGATTCTCTTTCTTTCAGTTACTTGGTTTAGATGTTGTTGTTAAAAACCCTTTTACCAAACCTTCTGTTGAAGGTTTTTTTGCGATTGTTATTGATGTGTGTGTTGTCGTGGATTAGTGTAGTTGTGTGTCTCGGTGTCGTTCGGACAATCCGTGGTGTCGGAGGTCCGTTCGGAGTTCAAGGTATCGGCGGAGGTGGCGGCGGCCCTTGATGCCGCTGCCGCCGGCCTTTGCCTTTACCCGATTTTTTGTGGCCGCCGGGAGGAGGACCCATCAGGCGCTTTTCGGTGCGATAGACGCGGTCTATCTGTTCGGGGGAGAGAAAACGCTTGTATTTGTTGTAGTACTTTTCGCGCAGGTCGAGGATGGCGCGAGCCATAGCGAAACGGTTGTCGGTGTTTTGTTCGATTTGCTTGGATGATAGTGATTTGCCGTCTTCGAGGCGGTATCTTTCGTGTATTTTCTCCATCTCGGTGTTGCATTCGACGAACAGGGATGTGAATGTCTTTGTCTGTTCGTCATTCATTACGGCTGCTTTGGCCAGCCGTGCGGCTATGGCCGGGATGTCGGGACGGTCTTGTCGCTGATGCCACGGGCGCTTGGCCTGGACGGGAAGAGCCAAGGCTATAAGCATTATGGCGATTATCCAATGGAGGTGTCGTGTCATGTGCGTGTGTGTTAGATGGTTGTAGGATGTTTTTTGTCTCAATATGTGTTCATGAACAGGTCGTTGTCAATCATTTCTTGCGGCATGTCGAGGTACATGCGGCTGTCCGATGAGGCTTGCGCCAGTGTCTGAATGCCTTCGGGTGTCTGAGGCCCGGGTTGCGGTGTGTCCGATGGCCGTATCACCACGAGGCATGCGATGGCTGCGGCTGCGGTGACGGTGGCCGTTGTGCCCCAAAGGAGACGACGGTTGCGGCGTCGGCGTGCCTGCCACGGGCCGCGTGCCAGTGCGCTCAGGCGTTGCTTCTCGGCCTCGAAAAATCCGTCTGGTACGGTGTATATGTCGCGACGGGAGAAGCCTGCGATGTCGTTGTCGTGTTTATTGTCTGTCATAGCTTTTATATTATCAGATGAGAGAAGTGTGTCTTAAGGATGTATGTCCATGCTTTGGAGGATGTCCCTGAGCTTGGCGCGTGACTGGTGAAATGTGGCTCGTGCGGTGTCCTCGGCCATCCCGGCAATGGCGCTGATGTCCGCAAAAGACATCCCGTCATAGTGGCGCAGGTCGAAGACTTGTCGTTGACGCGGGGTGAGTACCGTCATGGCCTTGACCAGGGCTGTAGCCAGTCTGTCGGAGTTGTCGACGTAAGGCTCGTCCTCGAGTTCGGTCAGGTCTTTATCGTCAAGTCCGGTGTCAGTGTCATGGCGCCGGCTGAGATGCCGCAGGGCCTCATTGGTGGCTATGCGCCATACCCAGGTGCGTACAGCCGAGGGGTCTTTGAGCCCGTCGAGGCCTTGGAATATGCGCAGCATTGCTTCCTGCATCACGTCTTTGGCATCATCGTGCGACACCACCATACGGCGCACGTGCCTGTATAGCGGCTCGTAGTATTCGGCGAGGATGTCGTCGAATGGCGGTGTCTTGGGCGTGCGGCGTAGTATTTCCATCGTTAGTGCGTTTCGCATTGGTGCGGCGCTCGTAGTGCGCTTTCACTTATTAGACCGCAAGATATGCATTTCGTGTATTCCGAATGACGATTTTAACAACCTTTAAACCATACGCTGATGTTGCGCGCGCCTATATGACTGTTCTCCGAAAAAAAATTCGTACCTTTGCACTGCTAAAAGCACACGTACGCGAACATTATAATCATCATTAATAATCAACGCATTATGAAAATCGAAAAAATCATCGGTCGTGAAGTACTCGACAGCCGTGGCAATCCCACCGTCGAGGTTGATGTAATCCTCGAATCCGGCGCACGCGGACGCGCCTCCGTACCCTCAGGCGCCTCCACCGGCGTTAACGAAGCTCTCGAGCTGCGCGACGGCGACAAAAATCGATATATGGGCAAAGGTGTCCTCAAAGCCGTGGCCAATGTCAACGGTCCTATCGCCGAAGCTCTCGTAGGTATGTCTGCTCTTGACCAAGTCAAGATTGACGAAACTATGATAGCTCTCGACGGCACCGAAACCAAGAGCAAACTCGGCGCTAACGCCATCCTCGGCGTCAGCCTTGCTGTGGCCAAGGCCGCAGCCGACTATCTCGACCTGCCTCTGTACAAGTACATTGGCGGCTGCAACACCTATGCACTGCCCGTGCCCATGATGAATATCATCAACGGCGGCGCACACTCCGATGCTCCCATCTGCTTCCAGGAATTCATGATTCGTCCTATCGGCGCATGCTGCTTCCGCGAAGGCATCCGCATGGGCACCGAAGTGTTCCACAACCTCAAGAAAGTCCTCAAAGACCGTGGTCTGAGCACCGCAGTAGGTGACGAAGGCGGTTTTGCTCCCACACTTGACGGTACCGAAGACGCCCTCAACGTCATCATCAAGGCCATCGAATTGGCCGGATATGTACCCGGAAAGGATGTTACCATCGGCCTCGACTGCGCTTCCTCCGAGTTCTACAAGGACGGCGTATATGACTATACTTGGAAACAGGGCGCAGACGCTCCCAAGTACAACAGCGCCGAGCAAGCTCAGTTCCTGAAGAGCCTTATCGAGAAATATCCTATCGATTCCATCGAAGACGGCATGGCCGAAAACGACTGGGAAGGCTGGAAGGTTCTCACCGACCTCATCGGTGACCGTTGCCAGCTCGTAGGCGACGACCTCTTTGTAACCAATGTTAAGTACCTCAAGAAAGGTATCGAACTGGGTTGCGCCAACTCCATCCTTGTCAAGGTTAACCAAATCGGCTCGCTCACCGAGACCCTTCGCGCCGTTGAATTGGCACAGCGCAACGGTTACACCGCAGTGATTTCGCACCGCTCGGGCGAAACCGAAGATGCCACCATCGCCGACATCGCCGTGGCTACCAATGCCGGACAAATCAAGACCGGATCGGCCAGCCGCTCCGACCGTATGGCCAAGTACAACCAGCTGCTCCGCATCCAGGAGGAACTCGGATCGGATGCCGCTTACGGTTACGGCAAAAAGACCAAGATGCCCCAGGCCTAAAATCGCAACGCAGCTCGCAATAGCGAGCGTAGACTGAAAATACGACGCCCCCCGAAGCCGTAATACACGGTTTTTGGAGGCGTCTTTTTTTCCGCTGACGACTTTTTTTTTCCGCTGAGATGATGTTTTGAGGTATATTTTTTGAACGACAAAAAACATACCTTTTGAGAATGCGCGTATAACGACGAAACTGTTTACCTTTACCCGTGATTTATATGCTTCATAATGTCTGAATAGGACTATGGCGCCTATACGCTATTGCCGAGCGAAATCGGATTACGACCAATCCTTACGCAAAATATACGAACAAACATAATACCATAGACATGATCCATTCATCATCAAGTGAAGACAGACGACAGATGTTGCCGACGAAGGCGATTATGGTTGTCGCATTATGTATTTATGCCGTTATTCCGGCATTAGCCGAGCGCTTTGTCTTGGACGGTGTCGGATACACAGTGACGAGTGCGGTACAAAAGACCGTTCGCGTAGACAGTATCGGACTGCCCGGACAAACGTCAGGTCAGGATACAATTCGAATACTCATACCCGAAAAAGTAGTGAATGCCGATACCGAGTACGCTGTGAACGAGGTAGGCAGCGAAGGGCAGACCGAATTGATAAATGTCGGATATACGAGCAAGCCGTTTATCATTCAGTTTCCGTCATCGTTGACAAGACTCCACAAAGGGACGTTGACTCACCCCAATGCGTGCTTGGTGTTTTCGCCGATGCAAGCGGTGTTCCCCGGCGAAATGTTCCGGGACTGCACCATATACTCGCTGGCGCTTCCGGAAGGTATGACTGAAATTTCCAACAACTTTGCTCGCAACTGCCGCATTTACGGCGAGGTGAGACTGCCCTCCACAATGCGACGTATAGGTGACTATGCCTTTGCGGGAGACAAATTCTACGAATCCAAGGACTTCGAGTACTCAAACCGTATAAAATTTGTGTTTAACTATGGATTGCAAAGCATAGGCTACAAAGCTTTTTTCTATTGCAATCCTATCACCGTACGTCGTGACAACAATGACTCCAATACCTTGGTGCTTCCCGGGACTTTGACCTCTGTCGGCGAAAGCGCCTTCGAGCGTATGGACTATATGATGACCGTCGAATTGCCGGCGTCGCTTAAGGTGGTGCCTAAGAGGATGTTGGCGTGCTGCACCTATCTGCGCAAAATCGTGATACCCGAAGGCATCGAGCGTATCGAGGCCGAGGCGTTGAGCGACAATGGCGGCGAGGTTTACAAATGGCCATACGGTTACAGCCGTTACGGGGCATATCACTTTGAGTTGCCTTCGACCATCAAGTACGTGGGTAAGAACGCTTTCAATAACCCGTGCCAGTTGATTTCAATCGTGAGTTATGCGCCTGTTCCGCCCGCTACATCCGGCACACTTGCCGGCAAGATAGCCAAGGATGTGCTGCTGCAAGTGCCGCGTAATGCGTATACGCGCTATCGGAGCGATGCTAATTGGGGCCGCTTCCTCACCGAAGCGCTGGATGACGGGTATTGCACCGTATCCGTGCGCCAAAACATTAAAGAAGGCGGGACGGTCAGCCATTTGACGCAGATACGCATAGGGTCGACAGCCACCGTAAAGGCACAAGCCGCACAAGGCTATACCTTTAAGGGGTGGGAACGCAACGGCGCCATCGTCGCCACCACGCCCGAATACAATATTACCGGTGTATATGACAGTCAGATAATTACCGCGATATTTGCACCGGTCAACGGTGCGACAGCACGCCCCGACGACTATTACTCGACATACTATTATACCCCCGGCGGTTCAGGCTCACTGCCTATATCCGGCATTGCGTTGCGCCATGGCGTAGACAAGGCCGCCGAATGGGATTTTGACTTTACCGAAGTCAAGGACGGACGCTACGGCGTCAAGGCATACTTCCGGCACGCCGATGCAAAGACATATCCGGACACCGTTGCCTCGACATTCTCCGGCGAGAATTATACATATTTAGTGGCTGAAGACGGCCGTGATACATATTGGCCGTATCTTGAGCCATCCATAGTCTTTGACCCTAAACGCTTTCCCTTGACAGCGGTCTATGATGCTTCCGGCAACCTGCAGCCTTCGTGCCGATATGTTATGGAAATCCCCATCCGACACAAGACATCGGGCGAAAAAGCCGTGATGACCTACACCGCAGATATTTATATGCCCGGCACGAAAGATCCGGAGCTTGAACGCGACTTCTACGGCCAAGAGTCGTTGATTGTGTACAAAGGCAGGTATTATCTTAACGTGAAGGCCGGCAGCCTTGACCGTACCAACGGCTTTGATGTCGAACTGGTTGTGGACAGGTACAATATACCACACAAGCAGTGGAGCAATGTACATCGGTACAAGTACAACTACAAGGCCGGCGAATGTCCCGTGCCGGAAGACGACGGCAGCTACACGCATGAGGGCGGAACGCTCGGCATAGACATCGATACACGCTATGCCGTGGCAATGTTCCAAAGCGAGGGGACAATCAGCAGCGGAAGCAACTATCGCTTCACCATCCGCGCCCGCAACTACAACGCCGACGGCACACCGCGCCCGTGGGTCGAGCAATGTGTCGGACGAAGCGGCCGTGATGAATCACTCCAAGCGCTCTGCGGCAATATTGTGGTCTATAAACTAAACAACGGCGAGAATTATCAAGGCTCGACTATCGCCAAGTCCACATCGCTCAGAGACAGTACCGTAGACTTCGACAACGGCTGGGTTGTATCCATGTATAAGGACTATTACAATGCCTATGCGGCCAGAAATTGGAAAAAGGTGTATGAATACAACCACCGCGGCATATACCAAGACGATCTTGATGAGCTACTGTACAACTCGTACCTCATGGAGGTGAAAGTCAAGAATTTCCCTGAGCGTTGGGGGCGGTGGCAAGTGCTTGTCGAGAAAAAAGATGCGGACAGCGGTACGACGACCGCTGTGGCGCGTGCCGGCAGCCGATATGATTATGACGTGGCCAGGGAATTTCGTAATAACCGCGGCTTCACAAGATTGGCCTTCCCGTCAGACGGCAAGACACACCGCTGGGCCTTGTACTGGCCTGATATAGACCTGTTGCGCGAGTACACCTTTACCGACAAGAACAACGAGACCGACAATATGTACTGCATCAATATGGAATTCAACGGTGCCGGTTTGGCCGACATCGAGGACATATTGATGGTCTATGAGACAAAGGCAGGGGAAGTCAAGCGCCGGACTTACGGCCGCAATGAATGGTACAGCAGTAATATTTACACGGATGCCGACGGAGTCAAATTTACCAGAAAACAACGCGCTTTGATCCTTACCGAACCGGAGGGCATCAAGCGAGTGATTGCAGTGACTGACACCGTGCCCGAGGGGGCGGCACATAAGGTGCTTATACCCGGCAGACTGGATGTCGTACGAAGCGTCCATTCGTATTCCGATGCCAAGAGTCCGATTATGGTGGATGTGGCTAAGGACGGCTCGCCTCGCGAGCGAAACCTCGTCAGTATCACCGGTGTCACCGACATGTACGTGCGCCTCGTAGATGCTTCTACGGGCAAGACGATAACCTCCGGCATCACTTACTGGGCCGGCGATAGCGATACCAAGCATAATACGCCGCAGATGGTGAATGGTATGGCCAAAATCAGTGTTGTCAGCGCCATCTACGGGGGAGTCTATTCACAGTATGCGTTTTTTGCCGATGGATATGTGCCGCAGATACTCTACGGTACGCCCGAAATACAGGGTCAGACCGCATATATAGGAGGCTATACGGCCAAATATGAGGGTGATGACCTGGTGCTGACACTTCCGATGCGCCGTCGCGTCGGCAAACGTCCTTTCGATGTTGTGGCCGTACGTTATCGCACACCCGGAGTGGACGGCGTCGATGCGGAAGACCCCGGATGGCAGGATGTAGTCTACAACGGACCGTCTACGCGCATAGCGTATGAAGGCGGATACCGACCTAAGGGGCTGAATACGATGGCAATCACTGTTGTGTATTATAATGATTACACCATCTCGGAAAGACGCAAAAATCCCGAGAAAGACAAATGGAAGGGCGATACCGGAGCGTTGTCTTCCATTACGCTTAAAGCTCTTACGGGCAAGTATGACGGCACCGCCAACGAGGTTACTTTCCCTCTGGTCACCAAATATCTGTCCAGCATCATGGCGCCGCGATACGATATTGTCGGCTTCGGACTTGTCGAAGACAAAGACTTGGGCTACAACGGCGTAGGGTGTCATTACTACAAGTATAGACGCTATCCGCAATGCAAGTATATGTTTGCCACCTACGAGGGCATACCCGGAAGTCTGGTCAATAATGAGCGCGAAAGTATGGTTACCATAGCCCTCAAGAGCCGTGACCGTATTGACTTGTGCCGCTTCAAGAACCTGACGGAGAATGCAATGTATATGGCTGACGGCCTGGAATATGACACGCCTATAGGCGAAGAACGAGTGTCCGAGATGTCCGCCAAGGAAGACCTCGGCAAGGAGTTCCAGCAAACTTTTGCCGATTTTGAGGTCGAATTGCCGACAGACAATTTCCTGCCTTTCAATATCGGAGTGCAGAAGATAGGTCGCGACTACGTCATTCGTGGAGCGATGTCCTATAATATATTGCCCGGCGGCACCATGTCGGATATGCTTGACAAGGTGGGATTTGCCAATGATATGGACGGTGTGTTCTACGAGCTGCAACGAACCGTTACTCGCGATGATCACGAGCGCTCGATACACGAAAATGCTTTCAACAATTCGGGCGCCTTTGTGGGAGTGCGCGGATGGCTCGACGGGCGCTTTGTGCGCACCGAATCGGGACACTTTGTTCCGCGCCCCGGCGGTATAGGCCTTAAAGTCGAGGCTTCGGGTACTGTGCAAAGCAAGTTGTGGACGCCGTTCTTCTGCGTCGGCTCGGCCCTCCAGGGCGAGGTGAGCACGGCAGTATCTTTGGCCTACCCCGAAGAACACGATTTGCAATGGGCCGTGAGCAGTGACGATAAGTTCAAGATGGACCTCGTACAGCAGACCACAGTGAATCTTACCACTTCGTTCATGGTACAGGCCGGTGTGGACATCTACATAGCCAAGGCTGTATGTGGCGTCATAGGCAGCCTCGGCGGCTCTTTTGACTCGGAAGTCCGCTACAAACCGTATCTGCGCCATGCGCACGAAATTTACGACGATTCGTCCGACCCGGACAAGCCGGAGAAAAAGCCCGAGTTCTACCTTTACAACGGCAGTCGTATGTCTTTGAGCGGTTCGCTCGAAGCGTATGCCGAGGTCAAGTTCTTATGGTGGAAAAATCGCCAGTCGTATACGCTATTCTCCTTTGATAAGAAGTGGTACGACCCGGATGATGCCTCCAACCCGCTGTGGCAACGCGATAATGGAGGAAATAGTAGTAGCACCGGTCTACGTCTGCTCAACTCGGACTATCGCCCGTTGAAGCTCGATGCCGATGCGCTCAAAACAGCGTCATCGATTGTCACAAATGTAGATACTTATGCCGGTCCGCGTTACATATTCGGAGGAAAGGATATGGCCTTCTTCCGCCTTAATGCTACAGACATGCAAGCCAGCACCGTGGAAACAGTAAAAGGTGGTGTCTTGACCGCTACTGACGGCAAGCCTCTGATGAGCGCCGATGCTGCTTCTGCCGGCTCAAAAGGCATAATTGTCATGGAAGCTTCTACAGCACCTGCCGACAAGACTTTTGATGTCAATGATTCCCCGAAATATGTAGGCGTCAAAGCATCACTCTACAATGGCGGTACATGGAGCGAACCGGTGCTGCTGTCCTCGGCCAACGATGCCAACTATACGCCCCGTGCGGCCGTAAATGACGCCGGTCAGGGCTTGGTGATTTGGAAGGGCGGCGAATATGTGCCCTCGTATGTCGATTCGGACGACAGCGGCAGCATCGGCGGTACCGTCAACGGCGCGTTGTACGGCGCGTTGTATGACGGCGTCAAGTGGTCGGCCGAAAAGGCGATGACAACGATGGACAACGACCATCCCATAGCCGATTATGCCGTAGCAATGGGACAGGATGGGACGGCTTTTGCATTGCTGTCTGTTATGCGTACCGAAAGGGAAATCAATCGCATAGGCAACGAATTGGATAATTCGTTCTTGGCCACTCTGGTATACAAGGACGGAGAACCATCGTATACGATGCATACGGATTGCAGCGGCTCGCGTCCGCAAATTGTGTCCTGCTCGGCAGGCGTATTTGCAGCAGCTACGGATATCGACCAAAACGGTAATGCCGACATCCGCCTTTACAATATCATGGATGACGGCTCGTTGCAAGACCTTGGCTTCCTCGGACTGGGACAGCGTAGTGTCCTCGATTATCGACTCATAGCATCGGACAATGCCGATGCGCCGCTGGCTGTCGTATGGAAAGAGGTGCGCAAACACGTTACGGACCGGGCCACCGGGGCTTTTGAGGCTAAGACGCAGGTATACGCCGCGCTGATACGCGGTGCCGCTGATGCTGCCGCTGACAATGGCATGGTATACCTTTCGGCTTCACGCCTGATTGCCGAGGCTCCGGCCGGACTTGATATAGCCGGATTTGACGGATATATTAATGCCGATGGCGGAGTTACTGCAGCCGTTACTATTTTCGATATAGCCACCGGCGGCGCCAATATCGTCGAGAACTCGGCGACATTCGACAATGTCGTTTCGATTGAACGTGCCGGCATCGACACTGCAGTCGAAAAGAACAAGGATTTCGGATATTTTGTCACTGTATATAATAACGGGCGCGATGCCATTGATTATATTGACATTAAACTCGGAGACGAAGGTGTCAAGCGTACGGTTTCGACCACCCTTTTCCCCGGCAATAGCGTGGATCTCTCGGACATGGTGCTGTATACTGCTGACCTTGAGAAGGGATTGGTGCCTTACATCACACCGCATTTCACTTCCAATCCGGCGGTAGAGCGCCCATATAAGGTTGCGGCTTCAAAAACAGCTCGCGCACCGCGTCATCGCTCGCCGGTGAGCACACCCGAAACACCGATTACGTTGAATGTTGTGGATATGGTTGTGTCGCCGCTGAGCGTGCGTGTACTTGGAGATGACAAGGATTTTGAACCCGGAGAAATCGGCGAGTGCGAAGATGCCGGCGAGATACCCGAATTGGATAAAACTGAAGAGGACGGATTTACAAACGTGCTGTTTGCCGTTAGCAACAATTCGCCGGTAGCGCTTGGCAGTGGATACAATACTAATGTAGCGCTCTATTTGGATCCCAACGGAACAGCTCCGTATAAATATGCCCACGAGGTCAATCTTGCCGCATCCGACTTTGACCGTGACAGCGGTATGGCCGTGGCACGTTTCGATATTGGCGCTGTGCCTGAGGATATTATGGTGTATGCGGTGGCTGTTACTACTGATGCTATGGGTAATGTTGTTCCCGACCAAAACTACCGAGACAACGCCGTCGAAGTATTCTTGTATAAGAATGACATTACGACCATTCCCGACGGGGTGGATGACATCACAAAAGATGAAGATGTCGCAGATGCCGGTTTTGTCGTTGCTAATGACGGTGATGCTGTCGTTGTCAGCAACCTGACTCCCGGCTCGACGCTGCGTGTCTATGGTATCAACGGCGTGCTTTACAATCTGTTCAGCGTGCCCGAGAACTGCTCCGAGCACCGTGTCACACTCCCTGCAAAGGGCGTGTACATCTTCACCGACACTGCTAAGACGGTGAAATTCCGCCACTAATATCATCGGGCGTCGGTGCTAAAGCGCCGGCGCCCACGTTTAACGGATGCAGGCATGCGCGCTTAATGCACAGCTGGTCAATGCTTTATTGATTAATCGCGCTCCGTTCCTAAAAGAAAAGCTCCTGTCACATGTGTTTTTTGTGGCAGGAGCGTATTCTTATCTGTCAGTTGTGCCGTCCGGGAAAGTGTGTAGCGGTCTTTATGGCGTGATTGGCGGAGAGATTAGAGGAGGGATGGCGGCGTAGGATAGCGGTGAACATCACTCGCGAAGGCGGAGGACGCGGACGCCGGTCCAGTGACGGTTGCGCTGTACAAAGCGGTCGATCGTCTCGTCACTCACCACAACTTTGCCCAAGGTGCTGGAAGCGTGCATCACGTGCCATTTGCCGTCATCGCCACGCGTAAGGATGCCTAAATGCGTCACGTCAAGATCTTTGAGCGTAGAGGTAAAGCACAGAATGTCACCCTCGCGCAGTTGGGCCTGTACACTCTTGTCGCCTAAAGACCGCGCTTTTAAGTAGCCGAAGCGATGGTTGTGGTATCCGTCTTCGACATCGCGTATGCGTTCATAGGTGACGCTGTCGGCCATGACCGGGTAGCTGTCTCGATGGGTGGACATGTAGTCGATGGTCTTGACTTCGTATTTGACGCCTGTATCCATGCGACGGACGGCATCCTCGATAATGCCCATGGCGCTGTTGTCCATAATCCAGTCGCATATATAATGCAGGCGGCTGGCATATCCGTTCATTACTCCGTGGCGGTAGCGGATTTTCTCGAGGTTGTACATAGCATCGCGCCATCCCGAGCGTCCTTCGCCTATAGTATAGGCCATAGCCATCGCAGTCTCGACAAAAGTCGTGCAATCGAGCGCGCCAAGGTCGATAGTTAGCATTTCGCCGGCCGACCCGTCGGCGGCACGGTGCGAGAAGGCGTATGCCGTGTCACATTCCAGTGTATGTGCTACGTATGGTGTTCCGATAAAGCTGTGCCCGATGTCAGAGATGAGCATCCCGGGTGTGTACTTGAGGGACGAGACCTTCTCGCGTGTCGATGCTTTCTTCATAATCTCCACCATCAGCGTCGTGTCGCGCTCCTCGTTGCCGAAGCGTATATGCCCCCAATTGATGGCCGAGGCATTGATGCCGGCGGTCGCTATCGCCAGCGTACACATTATTATATATAAGATGCTGTGTCGTCTCATCGTCTGTCTGTATTCTTAGATTGGAAAGGGTATATGGACGGCTTTCGCCGTACTACAATATATAGAGTGGGGTGTGCAATGGTCAATTACACTATGTCAGACTGCCTTCCCCGATAGCTTTGCAAAGATAGCTATTTTTCGGCATATACATCGGCCTTCGCTTGCAGAGCCTCTCTGTCGCTTTCCCATCACTCCCATTATTCCCATTATTCCCGTTGTTCCCATTGTCCTCATTATTCCCATCGTTCCCATTGTTCCCATAAAAATATTAGTTGTGCTATATTGTGGAATGATAGCGTTTTGGGTGTTCGAGGGCCGGTTTTGGCAAAAAAACCGCGAAAAAAAGTGCGAAAAAATTTGGCTGTTGACGAAAAAGGGCGTACCTTTGCACTCGCTTTTCGGAAATGACGCCGACGGCATGCGAGCCGGGGCGCCGAGAGGTTAAAGAGTGTTAAACACTGCCGGACTTTTTGGCAGAGACAAAAAAGCGCCGTAACTTTGCAGACGCTTTCGGGTCGCAAAAATGCGTTCCGAGACACTCGAAAAAACGAGCACATTGAAAGGATTACAATAGACAAAGTAGTAGTACGAGAGCTTAAAAAAATAAACTCGAGTCAATTCTTAACAACTACTTTTACCTGATAAAGTCAAAGCGCAAAGAGCCCCGGACGCCGCACGACGGCACCGGGCGTCGGAAGCCGAAGTTTCTTTCGGGAAGCTCGGGTGGAAGACACAGGCAACAAACAATAATACATGAGTTTGTCTGTCTTTTAGAATGAAAAAGATAAAAGAAAAGATAAACAACAACGGAGAGTTTGATCCTGGCTCAGGATGAACGCTAGCGACAGGCTTAACACATGCAAGTCGAGGGGCAGCGGGGGATAAGCTTGCTTTTCCTGCCGGCGACCGGCGCACGGGTGAGTAACACGTATGCAACCTGCCTCTGTCAGAGGGATAATCCGGAGAAATCCGGTCTAATATCGCATAAAGCGTTTGCGGGGCATCCTGCGAGCGCCAAAGGAGTAATCCGGACAGGGATGGGCATGCGGCGCATTAGCTAGTTGGGGGGGTAACGGCCCACCAAGGCGACGATGCGTAGGGGTTCTGAGAGGAAGGTCCCCCACATTGGTACTGAGACACGGACCAAACTCCTACGGGAGGCAGCAGTGAGGAATATTGGTCAATGGGCGGAAGCCTGAACCAGCCAAGTCGCGTGAGGGAAGACGGCCCTAAGGGTTGTAAACCTCTTTTGCCGGGGAGCAAAAGCGCCGTGCGCGGTGCTATGAGAGTACCCGGAGAAAAAGCATCGGCTAACTCCGTGCCAGCAGCCGCGGTAATACGGAGGATGCGAGCGTTATCCGGATTTATTGGGTTTAAAGGGTGCGTAGGCGGACAGTTAAGTCAGCGGTCAAAACGGGCGGCTCAACCGCCTGCCGCCGTTGAAACTGGCAGTCTAGAGTGGGCGAGAAGTACGCGGAATGCGCGGTGTAGCGGTGAAATGCATAGATATTGCGCAGAACTCCGATTGCGAAGGCAGCGTACCGGCGCCCGACTGACGCTGAGGCACGAAAGCGTGGGGATCGAACAGGATTAGATACCCTGGTAGTCCACGCAGTAAACGATGGACACTATCTGTTCGGGTCGAGAGAGATCTGAGTGGCACAGCGAAAGCGTTAAGTGTCCCACCTGGGGAGTACGCCGGCAACGGTGAAACTCAAAGGAATTGACGGGGGCC
>OLWL01000196.1_pt1 | contig 45720 bp, 40 predicted proteins | sample 1674151 | NCBI WGS metagenome assembly OLWL01 (sample SAMEA103958148, study PRJEB25191) | human gut metagenome
TCACTTTGCGAGCAAAGTGAGCTACAGTGCTTCGCCTCAGACCTTCGCTGCATGTTCGTGTAGCGCCCCTTGCAGCTACGCCGCAACCGGCATACTATTTGGTCAAAAACTACGCAGAGAATTTTCTTTTATTTTGAACACCCTACCTTTCAGGGGCGCTATCATCCTTCTACCAACCTTTTTGGGGGCTGGATTTTAACACCCTCCCCTACACCCGATTCAGAAGACAATTAATGTCGGCCTCCAGTGTTTCATCGTCCGCATTGTGCAAGAGGAAATCGCTCAACTGCGCCTTTTCGCTTTCTGGCATTTGCAGGGCAATCCATGCGCGTGCCTTTTCCGCCGTCACGTGGTCGCGCATCATGATGCGTTTCAGGCGCGTTTCCTCGTCAACGACCACGAGGCCCGAGAGGTTGACCAACGCGTTGAAGTGTGACTCGTAAAGCAAGGCGCATTCCATAAAGACAACAGGTGCCGTCTGCGCTTCACACCAATGCAGAAAACGCTCAGCCACACAGGGATGCACAATGTTGTCGACCTCCGCCGCGTGTTGCTTGGAGGAACAGATATATGCCGCAAGCACTGGTTTTTGAAGTTGTCCGGCATCATCATAGACTTCGTGACCGATGAGCGCGGTGAGACGGTCATGCACGATGGAAGATGTGCGGATGATGTGTTTCGCCTCATCGTCGCAATAGAAGATGGGGTAGCCCCGTTGTGCGATTTTGGCACACACGTAGCTCTTCCCGCTGCCAATGCCACCTGTTATGCCAATGCGCAACGGCGTTTTCGGGAAGACGAGATGACTATAGTTGAGGAGGGCTGTCATGGACTGGTGGGGATTTTGTGTTTTTGTCTGTAATGGTACCACTGCTCTACAGAAGGAGAGGTGTTAGTTTGTCTTCTCCAATATATATTCCACTTCATTTTCCGCCAAGCGCACATGGCTCACCACACTCGGATATTTGAGAACCACCAGGCGGCATTTGGCGCTTTCCGGAGTGTCTTCGTTGGGGGATGCCTGCGAATGGTCGGCCACCACCGTGAAGTGGGATGGCTGGATTGAGCGATAGAGCGACATGGGGACTTGGAAAATCACTTCCGTTTGCGACGGGAACGTGCGCAGCAACTGTCTTTCTGGCACATGGATGCTGCCGATGGGCACAGTGAGGCGTTTTTCCACTAAGCGGTCGACAACGAAAGAGATTTTCACCCGACTGGGCGTGATTTTCACGCCACGAATGGCATGCAAATTGGCAACGATGCTACTGGAATTTTTAAACGCGGGCAAAAGGGCTGCGCGGATATAGACGGCACTGATGGTGTCGAGAACGGCTTGCGTGGCAAACACGGTTGCCGAATCAGGTGTCAGGCGCTCTTTGCCGATAATGGTGTATCCGTTTGCCGTGGAGATGTCGCCAAGCAAGCGGACGGGAACGCGCTTTGAGCGTCCGTGGTTATAATAGATGTCGAGCGTGTCGGGCTTAATGCTCGTGATTTGCGAACTGGCAGAGAGCGAGGGGCGAATCTGCTTGACAAGTTCAGACGTCAGAATCCGTATGTGGCCCTCCTGCGCTGTAAAGAGCGACGGGTCGAGCGTGAGGTCGGGCAACGTACGATTGTATTTGTAGTTAAGCAACGTGGCGCCACGATCTTTTATGCTCACGCGAAGAGCCGCTGGAAGGTCGCTGGTGATGACGATGCCCTTCGGCAGGTTTTTCTGGTCGATGCGTAGGTCGAACTCCTCCTCATGCACCTCGTTGAGCACCTGGAGAAACCAAAATGCCGTTGAGAGCGAGAGGAAGAACAGGAAGATGAGCGTTTGCTTGTTGCAAAGCTTCTTGAGAATGAAACTTGAATATTTGGGGATGCGCCTCATGGTTTGCAGTTTTTCACGAGTAGGTGGCAAGCGCAAACGGTTGCCGAGCTGGATGCTCTGGTTTTTTGATTGCGCGTTGGATAAGCAGGTGGATAAAATCGCTTCACACCTACTTAGTAATGTTGAAAAAATAACTTCCACAATTTTGCCGTTGGCAAGTAATATTTTATATACTCCCCTGCCTTTTCGGCTCTTTTCGAACTTATTCTCAGTCACAATGCTCGCATTGCTCCTTCGAATAAGCTCAAAAATAGCTCAAAAATGCAGGTGCAAAATTGCGGAACTTATTCTTTCAACATTACTTAAAAAAATTGGTACAACCAGAGTCTCCGTAAGGCATGACTCTGATTGTACCAATTCTTAGCAGGTCGCTGACGATGGCCTTGCCACGAGAATCCATTGCGAAACGGAAACAGGATGTTCCCCGTGTCACACGTTTCTCCGGCAAAAGACAACGTTCACCTGCCTATTTTTAGGGACATTCTGGCATTTGGCTGATGCGTGATACGCACCAAACAATGATTGCCAGTGCCCTTATTTGTTTTCAGTCACACCATTGGGCATGATGGCACTCTTCTCGAATTTCATTTTGACGCCAGTGGCAACTTCCAGCGTCACGATGCCATTGTCGGCAATGTCTTTGATTGTGCCGTGGAGACCACCGATGGTCACAACTTCCTGTCCGTTCTTCAAACCATTGCGGAATTCCTGAATTTTCTTCTGCTTCTTGTTTTGCGGACGAATCATGAAGAAATAGATGATGGCGAACATGATAACCATCACAACGATGGTTGGCATCATGTCATTCGACCCAGGAGCAGCCTCCAAAAGGGAAAATAAGAGATTTGTCATTTTTCAGTTTCTGATTATGTTGTTGAATATATTTTTTTACTTGTTGATCTTCCCCTCGTGCTTGAGTTGCTTGACGATATGGTCGAGCAGACCATTAAGATAGGAAGCGCTTCGCGGCGTGCTATAGACCTTGGCAATGTCGAGGTATTCGTTGAACGTCACGTTGAGCGGAATGGTCGGGAAATACAAGATTTCCGTCAGAGCGATTTGCGCGATGATGGTGTCCATGAAAGCCAGGCGATTGAATTCCCAATTCTTGCTATTCTTGCGGATATATTCACGCGTTTCTGCGCCCTGTTCCAGACTGTTGGAGAAGAGTTGCACGGCAAAGACGCGGTCATCATCGGAAGCAAACGGCGGCAGGAGCGGCTGCTCGTCGGTTGAGTCTTCCTTGAAGCGCTTGATGGTTTTGATGACGAAGGAGTCGATGATGTCCTTATCATCGTTCCAATAAAGGCTGTGGTCTTCGAGCAGCGACGTGAAGTCGTCGTTGTTGCAGATAACAGTTTTATAGAGCTTTCTCACCAACTCACGGTCGGCCTCATAGGAGAAATCTTCCTTCGTGAGGTAGAACTGGAACACTTCGCTTTCCAAAAACTTGGTGAGGAGTTTCTTTACGAACGGCTCTTCCTCCAGCCATTCTTTCTTTACATTCTCGCGATATTCGGTAAGCTGCTTGTTGGCGGCAAGCTGTTTCAGCAGCGCATTGGATGCCAATCGTCCTTCGGGCGTTTCGCCTTTGAGTTCTGTTCCCAAACGCTTATTGCGGGCCCGGCTGCTCTCATCCTTCTGGGCAGCCATTTCCTGAATTTCAACCAAGAGCGTCAGCAGATACTCATATAAATCGAATGCCTTGTTGAGGCTGAACATGAGTTCTTTCTCGGCGACCTCTATCGTCTTGCCTTCATTCTGATAATAGGCATATACTAACTGAACTACCTTCAGTCGAATCAATTCTCTGTTTATCATAAATCTATATTGCTACAGGCTTTTGGTAAGTAGGTGTTCAGAATACTAATTTTGAACATCTATTATATGCTGCAAAAATACAAAAAAAAGGTCGGCCGTGCGATTTTTTCCATTTTTTTTTTGGTACTTTGCAAAAATGCTTGCAAATTTGTATGGCAAAGGCTGGCGATAAACAGCATGGATGTCTTGTGGCCTTTGCTTTTTCACCATACATTTATACCCTCCGTCGGGAAGCGTATCAAACGACATTGGATTTAATCTACATAACCATTTTTATATCTACATGAACGATTCATTTAAAGGAAGAGCTGACAACGAGATTGTATTTTCTCGCTCAGTCAAAGCAGGGAAGCGCATTTATTATATAGATGTGAAGCAAGACAGAAACAGCGAACTCTATCTCTCTATCACTGAGAGCAAACGCATCAAGGATGGCGATGAAGAATCGCGCCCGGTTTTTGAAAAGCATAAGATTTTTCTTTACCGCGAGGACCTAAGCAAATTCCTCACGGCCCTTCAAGCCGCAGCCGACTATGCCCAGGAGAAGGGCGGTCCCATCCCCCACTACGACCGTCACAACGACGAGTTCATCGTGGACGGACAGTTGTCGTCAGGACAGAGCGAGGCAATCCTTCGCAAGGCGGAGCGCGACTATGATTCTGCCCGCAAGATTCTTGAAGATTTCAAATTGGATATGGATTTCTAATCTAAGTAATGTTGAAAAAATAACTTCCGCAATTTTGCCGTGGGCAAGTAATATTCTATTTATCCACCTGCCTTTTCGGCTCTTTTCGAACTTATTCTCAGTCACAATGCTCGCATTGCTCCTTCGAATAAGCTCAAAAATAGCTCAAAAATGCAGGTGCAAAATTGCGGAACTTATTCTTTCAACATTACTAAAAATGCGGAGCGGAAGTTTTCTGCCCATTTGGAGCAGGGCGTTTTTGCCCGATAAATCTGTAGCAAACTGATTGAGAATAACTTTTCAGAGGGGCGTCGTTTTCCTTTGTCGGACAACAACGGTGCCCCATCAACCATGAACGACAAACAAAAAACAGCAAATGGCTAAACTAAACACCATCTCAAACGGAGAAATCAGCATCACGGTCAGCACGGCTGGCGCAGAAATGCAGAATCTCAAGGTTTTGGCTGGAGAACGGGAAATGCTCTGGCAGGGAATACCTGAATATTGGCACGGGCGCTCGCCGATTCTCTTCCCCGCAGTGGGCGGACTTTGGAACGGCACTTACCGGCTGAACGGCAAGTCTTACTGCATGCCGAAACACGGTTTTATGCGCGAAAAGGAATGGACGCTTGAAGAGGAGACGGCCGACAGCCTGACCTATGTTTATAAGGACTGCGGAGAAAACCGCGAAGCGTTTCCGTGGCCCTACGAAGTGCGCGTCAGATATGCCTTGGAAGGCCGCAGGGTGAAGGCCACCATGACGGTTCTGAACTTGGGCGACAGCACCATGTTCTTCCAAATGGGCGGACACCCTGGCTTCGTGCTCCCCGATTTCGACGAAGACGCTGCCGTTGACGGCTACTTGAAACTTGAAGGCAAAAACATCTCCCATGTGCTTCGCGCCACAGAGCAGGGATGCACAGAGCCTCAGCATTTTGACTTCCCGAAAGAGGCCGACGGACTGGTGCCGCTTGGCGTTGACACCTTTGCCAACGAGGCTTTGATTTTCGATGAACACCAGATTGAACGTGCCGTTGTGCTCGACAAGGCAAAGCGCCCTCTGGTAGCCGTAAAGAGTTCGGCTCCCGTTTGGCTGTTCTGGTCGCCGCAAGGTGTTCACGCGCCATTCATCTGCGCCGAACCGTGGTATGGTCTTTGCGACCCCATCGGCTTTGAAGGCCCCGTGGAGAAACGCCCTTACATCAACACGGCCGAACCAGGACAGACTTGGACTGGTTTTTATGAGATTGAAGTGCTCATTTGAGCAGGCGGAAACCGATGACGGGCCAACGCTGGCATATCATCGGTTTTCATACAACGGCCTCTCTATGGCCAAGCAGCCTCAACAGGGAAAGGCCGCAACAACACTTCATAAGAAAAAAGCACAAGATACCCCATTGCAAGGCGCATCTTGTGCTTTTCTTTTATTCCGACATCCTTCTTAGTAATGGTGAAAGAATAAGTTAACCATTACTACCAGACAGATATATAGGGTGCAAACGTCACAACGTTTTCTTTGGCATCTTTGATTTCATACAAGGGGACACCGTCTTCGCTCTCCGTTTCTTTCAAGCCAACATTAGGACTGAGGCGGAAGTCTTTGCCTGATTGTTGCGACACGTATTCCAACACGCCCCTGAAGAGATGACAAGTGGCAACCGACGCACTGCCCTTCCCCACTTCCTTAACAAAATAGGGCTGCATGGGAAATTCAACCATGACTTCGTCTCCAGAGTTCCACGTGCGGTCAATAACAAAATATCCATTCTCCACAACGGAGGTGAGGCTCTCACGCCCGTTGATGTAGAATGTCGGTGTCTTTGTTCTGGGAGATGTGGCTCCCGTCTCCACGCCGTCAAGCTTTGCATCGTTGGAAAACGCATATTTCTCCTTAGGTTCAAAACGCCCTACGGCCCATCCGGGAATGCGCACATGCAGGCGGACATGGAAACGGCCACGCGAATAGCCCGTCAAACGGATTTTCACCCGTCCTTCAAGGGGCATACCCGTCATCTGGTCGACAATGATGTTAAGTTCATCCGACAGGACGTGCGTCGTGCTATTGGTGAACAGGTTCACCCAAAGGTCTTCACCCGACGTGGCATAAATCATCCCTGTGGCATCCACCAATGCTTGAGACGCCGTATGCTTCTCAAAAGACACTGGCGACGGAGAAATCACCTCGCGCATCAAATCGCCCCAAAGAACGCGCTCAGAGAGATCCATGAAGCGACTGTCGGCTGATTCGAGAAACAATCCTCCAGCCTGCTCTATGAGAAGAGCGTTCCGAAGCATGCGCTCGCTCAGCCCTTTCTCGCAAGCTCCTGTCAGTGTGGCTGTCGGCAGCGTTTCTTCCTTCCACGCCTTCAAGGCTTTTTTGTATGCCTTGCCAACAGGCTTGACCGCTCTTGCCTGCAATGTTTTGTTAACACGAAGCGCCATGCCGCGCAAGTCGTTATAACTTTCGCCCCACAAAACGACACTGTCGGCAGGCACGAAGGCAAGCGGCGTTTTCAGGCGCTTTTGGGCCGTTGACAGGGTGCAGGCAGACAACAGAATAATCAATAAGGTATAGCGTTTCAGTGATATCATTTTTTTAGAAATGGAATGTGAGGGATTTAGGATGCAGGACATAAAAGATGCAGGACATGAAAAAGACGGGGAGGAAACCGTTGGAATACTTCATCGCGCTGAACTTCCCTAAACAGGTCGTTGCCGAAACGGGCCAATGACACGATTAAATCAAAAGAATTGCCCAACTCATGCTTCTGTCTTTTCACGCTTCTGTCTTTATTTAGCCCGCTTCTCAAAACGCAAAAACCGAAGCTAACGACTGATAAACAGTTTGTTAGCCTCGGTTTTGTCGGAAAGAGGCGACTCGAACGCCCGACCCCTACGTCCCGAACGTAGTGCGCTACCAACTGCGCTACTTTCCGATTTTGCGATGCAAAGTTAAGTAATAAATTCCAAGTGGCGAAATTTATTTGTCTATTTTTTTATGATAATGTCAATAATTATTTTCGGGTTGACCGGGTCGTTGGTGATGAGAAGCACTCTTCTGCGGCCTTTAAATCCCTGGTTGGTCAGACTGGTAGAGATTTTCAGTTTGTCGCTCTGCCCCGGTTTGAGTGTGCGTTTTCTGATGCTGACGCTGAGGCCGGGGTTGTACACCTGCAAAGCGGTGACCACCAGGGGCGACTGTCCGGCATTGGTGAGTTTCACCTCGCGCTTCTGGCGCTTCGTGCTGCCGTTGAAATTGAAATGGATGGTGGTGCTATCTATCACGGTCGATGGAGCCGTCGACAACTGTTCGTCGGTGTATTCCTGTTCTGGCAACAGCGTGGCGGAGATATTTAGCTCGTTGTCACGACTGACGCGGTCGCCGGCAAAGCGGCTGACGTAGACGCTGGTCTGTGTCAGTCCGTAGTTGCGCAGGAGTTCGCTATTAAGCGTCAGATAGAGACGTCCGCTACGTCCCGGGCGTATGACTTCTGGTTCCGAAACCACTTTGAGATACTTCGGCAGGTGCATGAGTTGCGGCGTAATCGACTGGCGCCCGCTGTTGTACACTCTGACTTCCTTCACGGGGTTGTCGCCTCTGTAAACGTCGTCAAACTCGACATTGTCGGTCTCCAGATATAAATCTCCAACATGGTAGGGCAAATCTGTCTTTCCGCTGTTGAGCGTTTGCGCAACACTGCCGCTGAGGGTGAGATAGAAGGGTTTTTCCTTGAGATTGGTGTAAACGGCCACCTGCTTCTCAAAATGGCCGAGCAATTCGGCGTCGAATGTTGCCGAGATGAAGCCGTACTCACCGGGCTGGATGGGCTTCTTTGTCCAGTCAACGAGCGTGCAACCGCAGTCGGGATGCACGTCTTTGATAGTTAACGGTTCCCTGGAATCGTTGAAGATTTTGAATGTGGCTTTGCCCGGGGCGTGCCAAAGGAGTGTGCCAAATTCATGGCGCACATTGTCGAAGCGCACTTGCGCCGAGACGCTCGCCGTTGCAGACAAACCGCAGATGGCGGCGGCGATTATGTATTGTTTGATGCGTTGCATAAATAAACTGAAAGTCTTGCTTTTTGAAAAGGAACCTCCCGCTGAACCATCCGTCTCTGATGCTTCAACGGGAATACTTATGGCAAAGTTAGGAAAAAAATCGGAATACTTTTGGTGTTTCGGCAGATGTTGCCTACTTTTGCCTTACAGATTTAACGTGCGTTGAAAGTTTGAGGCTCTCGGCGTGCATTTTGGCATGAACTGCCGTGCCATCACGAACATGGGCTCCACGAGGTTACATTTCCAGACCACACTCATAAGCAGATGGTCATATATAAGCAGATGCTCATATACATATACCAGAACGTAATATACATGGAGCCTTATCCTTTCTGACACCCACCTAACTGAAAACATCACAATGACAAAATTCATATCTTGGAATGTCAACGGGCTGAGAGCCTGTAACGGCAAAGGTTTTAGCGAAGCCTTCAAGGCCCTTGATGCCGATTTCTTCTGCTTGCAGGAAACGAAGATGCAGGCCGGACAACTCGACCTTCAGTTTGAAGGCTATAAGAGCTATTGGTCGTATGCCGACAAGAAGGGCTATTCCGGAACTGCCATCTATACGCGCCATGAACCTTTGGCCGTCAGCTACGGCCTCGGCATCGACGAACACGACCACGAAGGACGCGTCATCACGTTGGAGATGCCGGAATATTTCGTGGTTACGGCCTATGTTCCCAATTCGCAAGATGGCTTGCGCCGCCTGGACTACCGCATGAAATGGGACGAGGACTTCCGCAACTACCTCATGGAGCTACGAAAGAAGAAACCTGTCATTGCCTGCGGCGACTTCAACGTAGCACACCAGGAAATCGACCTGAAAAATCCGAAGTCCAACCGCCGCAATGCCGGCTTCACCGACGAGGAGCGCGAGCAATTCACCCATCTCCTCAATGCGGGCTTCACCGACACTTTCCGTTTCTTCCACCCCGACGAAACGGGCATCTACTCTTGGTGGTCCTACCGTTTCAAGGCGCGAGAGAAAAACGCTGGATGGCGCATTGACTATTTCATCGTGTCGGACGACCTCAACGACCAACTGACCGATGCGAAAATCCATACGGAAATCTTCGGCTCAGACCATTGCCCGGTCGAAGTGGTACTGAAATAACAAAGGGAAGGAACGGCAAGGACTTGAAAACATCTGCTGGCAACGGCCTTACGCTTGTTTCGCCACGCCTGCTTCTCCAAAGCCTCCCCACCCCATTCCGATAGACATCAACTCAATCCAATAGAATCTAATGAAAACGTTTTTCAAGCAAGTGCTGGCCGTTGTGGTCGGCATGCTGATTGTTTCTGCCTTCACCTTCCTGATGGGCTTTATCATGCTGGGCGCCATGCTGAGTGCGGGCGACAGCAAACCGGTCATCAAAAATGGAAGTGTTTTACGCATCGACCTCTCTGGCAATCTGCAGGAACGCGTACAGGACAATCCTGTCAGCGTCTTCCTTGGCATGTCTGGCACGGAAGAGCAAGGCCTTGACAACATCCTGAAATCCATCAAACTCGCTGCCACCAACGACAAGATCTCTGGCATCTACCTTGAAAGCGGCATATTCAGTGCCGACATGGCCTCGTTGGAAGAAATACGAAAGGCACTGACCGACTTCAAAAAAAGCGGCAAGTTCATCATTGCCTATGGCGACAGCTATTTGCAAGGGGCCTACTATGTGGCCAGCGTGGCCGACAGCCTCTACATCAACCCGAGCGGCATGCTCGACTGGCACGGCATCGCCTCGCAACCGATGTTCTATAAGGAACTCCTGGAGAGGGTCGGCGTGAAGATGCAGGTGTTCCGCGTGGGCACTTTCAAAAGTGCCGTCGAGCCGTTCATCCGCACTGACATGAGCGACGCCAACCGCGCTATGGTTCAGTCGTTCATCAACGACATCTGGACAGTGGCCTGCAAGGATGTCTCTGCCTCGCGAAAAATCTCTGTCGACAGTCTGAACGCCCTGGCAGACAATTATATGGCGCTCACGGATGCCAACGACTATGTGCGCACACGCCTCGTTGACCGCACCGCCTATATCGACGAAGTCAGAGAGACCTTGCGCCGCCTGACAAAAACGGAACACCTGAACATGGTGTCGCCCGCAGAATTAGCCGCTTATGATGAAAGCGCCAACGGGGCAAACGGACAGATTGCCGTTTATTATGCCCAGGGCGACATCGTCGGCAGCGAAGTCGAAGGCGTGATATCAAGCGGACAGCAGATTCTCGGTCCGAAAGTTGTTGACGACCTCGACCGTCTTTGCAACGATGAAAACGTGAAGGCCGTGGTGCTCCGCATCAATTCTGGCGGCGGAAGTGCCTATGCCTCCGAACAGATGTGGCGCGCAGTACAGTTACTTAAGAAGAAAAAGCCCGTGGTCGTGTCAATGAGCGGCATGGCGGCTTCTGGCGGCTATTATATGTCTTGCGGTGCTGACTACATCGTTGCCGAACCGATGACGCTGACTGGCAGCATCGGCATCTTCGGCATGGTGCCAGACGCTTCTGGCTTGCTGACGGAAAAACTCGGTCTGCACTTCGACGTTGTGAAAACCAACGAAGCCTCGGATTTCGGCGCTATGGGACGCGGCATCAACGCCGGAGAGGCAGCGGCCATGCAACGCTATGTGGAGCGTGGCTATGCCTTATTCCTCCGCCGTGTGGCCGATGGCCGAAACATGACGACGGCACAGGTGGACAGTATTGCCCAAGGACGTGTATGGACGGGCCGCCAGGCGCTGAACCTCAAGCTTGTTGACAAACTCGGAACGCTTGAAGATGCCATTCGCGAAGCTGCACGCCGCGCCAAAGTGGCCGACTATGGCATCGTGGCTTATCCGGCACCCGCGGACTGGTACACGCAACTCTTCAGCGACGTGAAAGACGACTATATGGAAAACCGCGTCAAAGGCATGCTGGGAGTCTACTATAAGCCGCTGCAATTTGTCTATACGCTTCAAGGCACCGACTGCCTGCAAGCCCGTATGCCGTTTGACCCTAATCTCAGATGATGCACAAGAAAATGTCTGCCGCCCTGCGCTTCCAAAGCCTGCTGTGGCCTTTGGCCTGTCTTTACGACCTCGTCATGAGTGTGCGCAACGCTGCCTTCAACCGCGGCTGGCTGCCCTCCAGGCGCTTTCCATGCGCCACCATCGCCATCGGCAATCTGGCCGTTGGCGGCACAGGCAAAACGCCACACGCGGAATATCTCCTGCGCCTGCTTTCCCCACAACACCGCGTGGCGCTCCTAAGCCGTGGCTACGGACGCCGAACGCACGGTTTTGTCATGGCCAACGCGGAGAGCACGGCCTCTGACATCGGCGACGAACCGCTGCAAATGCAACGCAAATTCCCGCAGGTGCAGGTGGCGGTCGACGAGAAACGTTGTGAAGGGATGGAACGCCTGTTGGCGCAAGCCAAGCGCCCGGAAGTCGTGGTGCTCGACGATGCCTATCAGCATCGCTACGTCTGTGCTGGTCTCTATATTCTCCTGACGGACTTCAGCCGCCTTTACGTTGATGATTTCGTGCTTCCGGCAGGCCGCTTACGCGAATCGAAACGAGGGGCGCGACGGGCGCAGATTGTCATCGTCACGAAATGCCCCGAAGGGCTCAATGAAGCGCAACGCTCCGACATCAGACAGCGCCTCCGCCTTTCTCCATCGCAAAAACTCTTCTTCACCACGTTTCGCTATGGCGAGCGCCGCCCTCTGTTTGCGGAAGGAAAGCAGTGTGCCACGTCTGGCTCCGTCTTGGCGCTGACCGGCATCGCACGTCCGGAACCTCTCTACGAACATTTGCGCCGAGAGCGGTTTCAAGTCACGCCATTGCGCTTCGCCGACCACCATGCGTTCACGCCTTCCAGCATTGCCTTGATGAACCGCACCTTCTCGGAAATGCCCGAAGACACGATGGTGGTGACAACGGAGAAAGACGCCGCCCGCCTGCGCTCCATCTCCAATCAGCTCTGCCCTTCACTGCGCCGCCAACTTTTGGTGCAACCCATCGAAGTGGCCTTCCTGAAAGAAAACGGGAAACCAACCGAAGAATTATTCACCCAAATCATTAATAACTATGTTACAAGCAATCAAACAAACGGCTGAGTGGATCAAGCAACACACTGCCTCTCGTCCGAAAACAGCCATCATATTAGGCACAGGTCTCGGACGCCTGGCCGCCGAAATCGAAATCATCGACGAATTTCCTTACGCCGACATCCCCAACTTCCCAGTTTCAACCGTTGAGGGCCACAGCGGCCGTCTGCTCTTCGGTCGATTGGGCGGCAAGGAAGTCATGGCGCTTGAAGGACGTTTCCATTATTATGAAGGCTACAACATGAAGCAGGTCACCTTCCCTGTCCGTGTCATGTATGAATTGGGCATCAAAAACCTCTTCGTCAGCAACGCCTCTGGAGGTGTGAATCCGGAATTTGAAATTGGCGACCTCATGCTCATCACCGACCACATCAACTTCCTGCCAGAACATCCGCTCCACGGGCCAAACTTCCCGACGGGCCCCCGTTTCCCGGATATGCACGAAGCCTACGACAAGGCATTTTTGCAGCAGGCCCGCGACATCGCCAAAGAAAAAGGCATCAAGGTGGTTGAAGGCGTTTACCTCGCCACGCAAGGCCCAACTTACGAAACACCGGCAGAATATCGCATGTATCGCACTTTCGGTGCCGACGCCGTGGGCATGAGCACTGTGCCTGAAGTCATCGTTGCCCACCATTGTGGCATCCGCACTTTCGGCGTGAGCATCATCACGGACTTGGGAGTTCCTGGAAAAATCGTTGAGGTGAGCCACGAAGAAGTGCAGCGTGCTGCCAACGCCGTACAACCGCTCATGGCGGAAATCTTCCGTTCTCTCATTGCCAAATTAGAAGAATAACCCAGGGTGTCCCCACGCCTGTTTCCCAACGGAATGGGGAAAGGGGAATGGAGAAGGAACGAGCAATCACAACTTGGAATCCAACGCCCTCATCTGTAAATAAGTAAAGATGGAAAATATTTTTTATTTAGACGCCAACCGCCAAAAGAACGGTCCGCTGAAAGACAGCGAACTCTTGGGACGCGGCGTGACGGCCTCCACCCTGGTGTGGATGCCAGGACTGACGCAATGGACGCCAGCCGGACAGGTGCCGCAACTTGCATACTTGTTTAACGGACAGCCAAGTCCAGTCGCAGCCGAACAGCCAGCTGCCGAACAACCTGTTTACCACACTGAAACAACTGAAGCTGGCACGGAGCCAGCCTACGCCGCCACAGAGCAGAGCGGGGCCGCCGTGCAGCAGGTGGTGGTCAACACGGAGGCGCCAACGAATGTCTGCGGCGCCATCGGTATGACCTTGGCCATCCTGCTTTTCGTTCTCTGGATTCCAGGCGTCGGCCTGGCCATCGCATGGCTTGTCGCCCTGATATTCTCAATCATCGGCGTCTGCCGTCCGAAGAAAGGCATGGCCATAGCTGGCCTCGTCATCACGGTTCTCCTGCTCCTCGCTGGAATCGTTTCTCTGATATTCGGCTTCACCCTGTTGAAGAGCCTCTTCTGATAAATCGAACACCGTAGGCAGCATTATTTTTACATTATGTAAGAATAATGCTTTGGCATATATCATAAAAATAATTTTGAACACCAAATTAACTTCCGCCGCGTGTGCATACAAAGCATCACGCGGCGTTTTTTTAGTACACCATTAAAAATGCCAGTGAAAAACATAGATTTAATCAGATATTATAATTAACTTTGCCATTGGATTATATGGATGAGACGTAACAAAAAACACTTTCATTCCTAAACATAGACTACAACAAAACAATTAATATCTAATCAATCAACCTATGAAGTTTAACAAAATTGTAGCGTTAGCATTTGCTGCAGTACTGGGCTTCGGTGCTCAAACTGCTAATGCACAGTCTCTTTCGCCTTCAACAAAATGGCATTGGGACAAGGGTACCATCGTAGTTGAAACTCCTGCACGCCCCGCTGGTCAGAAGAACGTTCTCGGCCTCAAGTTGCCAAAGTACAAAACCGTACGTATCGGCCTCGTTGGTCTCGGTATGCGCGGCCCTGGTGCTGTCGACAATTTCTGCGTTCTCCCTGGCGTTGAAATCGTTGCACTCTGCGACTTCGTTGAAGCTCGCGCCGTTGCACAAAACGAAAAGCTCCGCAAGAGAGGACTTCCCCCTGCAGCCATCTATTCTGGCGAAAACGGCTATAAGGAACTCTGCGCTCGCCCTGACATCGACCTCGTTTACATCGCAACCGACTGGGCACACCACTTCCCTGTTGCTGAATGCGCACTGAAACACGGCAAGAACGTTGCCGACGAAGTGCCTTCTGCAATGAACCTCGAAGAATGTTGGAAGCTCGTTGACCTTTCGGAGAAGATGCAGAAAAACTGCATGATCCTAGAAAACTGCTGCTACGACTGGTTTGAAATGCGCACTTTGAACATGGCACAGCATGGCGTATTCGGAGAAATCCTCCGCGCTCAGGGTGCCTATATCCACAACCTCGACGACTTCTGGGATTACTACTGGAAGAATCCTGATGGTTCAGACCCCGAACAGCTCGGCTGGCGCTTGAAATACAACCGCGAAAACCGCGGTGACGTTTACGCCACTCACGGCCTCGGCCCTGTTGCACAGGCCCTCGACATCCACCGCGGCGACCGCATGACAACACTCGTTGCAATGGACACGAAGAGCGTACACGGTAAAGAACTCGTTGAGAAGAAAACTGGCAAGCCTTGCAACGACTTCCGCAACGGCGACCACACGACAACGTTGATTCGCACTGCCAACCACAAGGTGATTGAATTGCAGCACGACGTTATGAACCCACAGCCATACAGCCGCTTGTATCAGCTGACTGGTACTAAGGGATTTGCAAACAAATATCCTGTTGAAGGCTACGCTGTTGACGCTAAACAGCTCAAGAACGCCGGCCACCAGCCACAGGTTGACAACCTCTCTTCACACAGCTTTATGCCAGAAGCTGAAAAAGCTGCCCTCGAAAAGCAGTACGAACACCCAATCCTTGCCAAGTTTGGTAAGCTCGCCAAGGAAGTTGGTGGTCACGGCGGTATGGACTTCATCATGTGCGCTCGTTTGATCTACTGCCTCCAGCACGGTTTGCCACTCGACATGGACGTTTACGACCTCGCTGAATGGTGCTGCATCGCTGAACTCGGCGCCCTCTCAATGGACAACAACTGCGCTTCTGTGACGTTCCCCGACTTCACTCGTGGTCACTGGAATGACGTGAAGGGCTACAAGCACAAATATGCTTCTGCAGAAGAGGAAGCTGCCGTTGAAGCTTCTTCAAAGGCATGGACTGCTGCTTGGAAGGCTGCTGGCGCGAAGAACAACCTCTGGAAGCTCTTCGACGCCATGACTAAGGCCGACGCCAAGAACAAGGCTAAGGCTACCAAGGCTTACGCAAAAGCATTGGCCAAGACTCGCGCTGCTGCCGCCAAAGCTCTCTAATTGAAACGGAATGGCTTAAAAGCCAAGACATAAACCATCCTAAAGGCATATCAAGGTTTTTTCCTTGGTATGCCTTTTTTCTATGCGAAAAAGAATTACTTTCACTTCCCCCCTTCTTCTTATCCCTACCAACCATACCCCCTGCGCGTAATAACAATCAAGCTTACATGTCAGCTACTCGCGGCCGCGAGTAGCTCTACTTTCGGCCGCGAGTAGCATTACCTTCGGCCGCGGGTAGCATTACCTTCGGCCGCGGGTAGACAACTTGTAAGGCTTATCAGAATATGAGAAAAAGCGGACAACGACTTACACCACGATGAAACTATTTTCTGGCGTAAAAAAGTGTGTACCACTGCCATAACACGTCTGCCGCCAATATGGGCAATCCTAAAAAAACAGGCCAAACTTGCTCTCGGGCCCGAGAGCAAGTTTGGCCATAATTTTGGAATGCCACTTATTATAATAAGTAGGTGTTCAGAATTAGTTTATATTGAATTGTCGTATTATTTTGTTCCTACAGCTGTCTTGAAGAAGGAGCGTAGCGGGCTACGTGACTGATGAAAGACAGTTGTAGGGGCAAAAGAATGCGGCAAGGCAATATTAAACTGGATTATCCCTACATGGATAGTATAAACTAATTTTGAACACCTACTTATACACAGCATGATGGCTGGGGATGAGTCCAAGTCATCTTTGCCTTACAGTGGAATCCATCCACCTGCCATCACGCATTGTCCTTCTCGTAAGCCGTTTTGATGTCTTCCGGCGTCACACCAAGCTGACGCATGCGCACAACGAGTTCGGGGAGTTCGCTGTTGAAGAAAGTCTCGCGCCGTGTCTTCAGGATTTTCGATTGTGCATCGGCGGCCACAAAATAGCCCAGTCCGCGCTTATTGTAGATCACGCCACGCTGCGCCAGTTGTTCGTAGGCCTTCACGGTGGTGTTGACGTTCACCTCCAGTGTGACGGAATAGTCGCGCACCCCCGGAATGCGAGCGTCTGCTTCATATTTCCCGGCCAGTATTTCATCGCAAATGCGCTCCGCAATCTGAATGAAAATGGCCTGTCCTTCCTTGAAAATCATAGGCTAAAGAATTTTCGGGGAATCACTTGCAGCCGCTTTAAATGACGATAGCCGAAGTAGGTGAAGATGACATACGAAACGGCACTAACAACGCCCGTTATGGCTGTCGCCGTTTCCATGCTGAAACCATGCGCAGGCTTCATTCCCAGTTTTACAAACTCAAGAAGAGTGAATGCGAAAGCAATCATGGCACCGATGAAGAGCAGAATCCCCCACAGGAAGGCACGCTTGCGGAACATGGCGCTTGAGAAGACGGCATAGAAAACGGCCATTAAATATAAGAGATTCAGCGTAAGAATCTTATAGCCAGCCCATGCTTGGTAAGACCCACCATCGTAGTAATACTCTGTCGTGGATGAGAAACGCTCAATGATAAAGCAGACATTATTGTATATGCCATCGACACAGATGCTCGGGAGCAACGAACCCATCGTGACATCGAAAAACGGCATGATGGCCATGCGCGTCAGGTCGGCCAAAACGACACCCACGGTCATGAAGAGGAAGGTTCTGACAATGGCCGAAAGAATGCCCGTCAGGTATTTCTCCATATTGGTGGCAGGGAGCATCAGGGTGCTGATGCGCTGCTGCTTGGTGGAGATGCCGGCAAAGGACGTCGAGAGCACGAAGAGGAAATAAAAGAGGCCGATGCCAACGACGGATGCTGAAATGTATGCCTGCTTCTGCTCCAAATATGCTTGTAACATAGCTGGGTGGGAAGCCTTGAACGCTTCAAGGTCGTATGGACTAAAATATCCATAGTATTTTCCACAGAGGAAGACCGTCAGCAAAGCGTAGATAATGCCCAATTGGAGCAGATGACGTTTCCAGTTTGAAAACAAGTCGCGACGCAAAAGCAGCGTCATGCGGGATACAGAAATATTTTTCATGAGATGTTCCTCCTTTGTATATTATGGTTTGAAAGACGTTTCCTCGTTGCCTTCCATCAGTGCGTTGTTTTCCATCAGCGCGTTGAAGAGCATTTCGAGGTTGATTTGCGAGTCGCGTCCGTCTGTGTTTCGGGCGATGATGGCGTTCCCCATCATGTTGGGCTGTGCATAGAGCGCATCGCTGGTGTCTTCGCCGGCAGCCCGTTGTTCAAACACCAGGCGCGAAGTGATGTCGGCCGTGGAAGCGTTGAGCAGGATTTTTGAATGGTCCACCACTGCCACATGGTCGAGCAAAGCATCAACGTCGCGCACCTGATGGGTTGAGATAACGATGGTGCGGTCTTCACGCATCTGCCGCGCCACCACGCGGCGGAAGCATGCCTTTGCAGGAATGTCAAGCCCGTTTGTCGGCTCGTCCATCAGCAGCAGGCGCGTGTTGGTGGCAATGGCAAAGGCAATGAACGCCTTTTTCTTCTGCCCCATCGAGAGTCCGCCCAGATTGATGTCTTCAGGAAGTTCGAAATCCTGCAAACACTGATGGAGGAGCTCCTCACTGAAATGCGGATAAAACGGAGCATTGATTTTCACGTATGTTGAAAGTTTCAGCGGCGGAAGCTCAAACTCCTCGGGAACGATGAAGATGTCTTCCAAAATTTCTGGGCGGCGCTCAACCACGGACTTGCCGTTGAACAAAGCCTCGCCGCTCTGCGGACGCAGCAGTCCGCACATCAGATAGAGCAACGTGCTTTTGCCCGTGCCGTTTTTACCGAGAAGCCCGTAGATGCTGTCGGGCTCCAGATTCATGCTGAAATGGCTGAACACAGGATTGCCCCTGCGCTTGTAGCCAAAAGTGATGTCATTAAGTTGTATCATATTATATAGGGTTTTGATGTTGTTATTTCCGTTAATAATTCCGCTGCTCCAACACGATTGTCTCGCTGCGCGTGGCGCCAGATAAAAGAAGTGGAAGCGAATTTGTTTGCTAAGCAGTTGATCAAAAGCATTCTATAAATGCCGAGACCTACTTAAAGAGATGAAGTTTGATAGCCACCGCCCTCAACAGCCACAGACATGAGTCTCAAGGATTTTGGAATGCGTCTCGCGATGGTTTTGATAATTGTTCTGGGCGCTTGAAGGATGTTCATTAAATGCGGTTCCTGACTTTCGGGGCGCTGTTTTGAATGAAGAATCCCCTTTAAACAATGCGTTTAAACACTGAGCCTCAACAACATAACCAGCTAAAAGATTTCATTGCCGTGCGACGTTTGGCAGCCATTGACTCTCTGCGCTTTTAAGTCTGAACGCTTAGGAGAAGTTTTGTTTCATAGGCTTGCTTCGCGGTGTACTATCAAACTATGACACCGCAAAGGTAGAGACTATTTTTTGAACATGCAAGCGATTTCAAGATAAAATCAATTATTTTTGAAAATAATCCATGAAAAATTTGGAAGTTACTTAGAAACTCTGTAACTTTGCCCTCGAATAAAATAATAATGATTATAAATTAATTATGAGTAACGCTGAAATTCTTGATTATTTTGCCCAGCACGGGGTTAAGCCGTCGATGCAACGTATGGCAGTGATGAAATACCTGCTGACTCATCGCACACACCCGACGGTGGACGAAATCTACAACGATGTTGTTCAGGAAATTCCAACGCTCTCCAAGGCCACCGTTTACAACACGCTGCGCTTGCTTGTCAAGCAAGGAGCGGCCTTGCAGATAACGATTAACGAGCAGTGTACCTGCTACGACGGCGACATCACGCCCCACGCGCATTTCTTTTGCCGCAACTGCGGAAGGGTGTACGACATGCCGCTCAATTGGCAAGACATCTCGGAGATGGCCGATGTACCGGCGGGCTTCAAAGTGGACGAGGCCGCGCTCTATTTCCGGGGATTGTGCTCAAATTGCAGCGAGACGAACTGAGGGGCATCCTGCATAAGTCTGCTTCCGGAAAAGCGGTTGACGCGGCCGAGCATGGCGGCACTAACCAACTCCCTCCAAAGGCAAATGGCATCGGATGCCACCGATGATTGCCTCTGATGATTGACATATACATTGACATAACATATTAAAAATTCTACCATTATGAAAAAGAAATTCATTTGCACCGTATGCGGTTATATTCACGAAGGTGACCACGCTCCAGAAAAATGCCCAATGTGTGGCGTTCCTGCTTCCAAGTTTAAGGAGTTGAAAGAAGAAAGTGGCCTTTCTTTTGTCTCTGAACACGAAATCGGCGTAGCCAAGGGTTGCGACGAAGAAATGATTAAGGACCTCAACAACCATTTCATGGGCGAATGCACCGAAGTGGGCATGTATTTGGCAATGAGCCGTCAGGCCGACCGCGAAGGCTACCCTGAAATTGCTGAAGCTTTCAAGCGCTATGCTTGGGAAGAGGCTGAACACGCTTCGAAGTTTGCCGAACTGCTCGGCGACGTGGTGTGGGACACGAAGACCAACCTCGAAAAGCGCATGAACGCTGAATCTGGTGCCTGCGAAGACAAGACCCGCATCGCCAAGCGTGCCAAGGAACTCAACCTCGACGCCATCCACGACACAGTTCACGAAATGGCCCGCGACGAAGCTCGTCACGGACGCGGTTTCGAAGGTCTCTTCAAGCGCTACTTCGGCGAGAAGAAATAAAACTCACAACCACCAAACATCAAAGCAAGAGCCGCCTGCTTCCTCTCGGGAGCGGCGGCTCTTTTTTATGAATAAGTAAAGACCATTACTGTAATGGTGAGACTTAGTCGGCCCAGATTTTCCATTTGTCGGTTCTATCCCACAAGCCTTTGACCTTTTCATCCGTATAATCCTCCTCCGGCGCTTGTTGAACGGAGGACGTGGCAAGTGCTGCCTGTATGTCAAGCTGGAGAACACAGATTTCGGGTTTTATATATACTTTCTTTTTCATTGTCCAAACGGTTATTTGATGATTACCTTCATTGTTTTGTTGCCGCGCTTCACGATGTTCACGCCTTTCATCGGTGCGTCAAGGCGTTTGCCGTTGAGGTCGTAATATTCTGCATCATTGGCGTTGAGCATTTCGAGCGGCGCAACGTTGTCGATGCCTGTGGTGGAATCGCCGATGCGCATAGAGAGACTGGGCGAAGTATTTGCAGTTGTTCCTTCGAGCCAGGAGCGGAACGGGCCCACCATGACGGCCTGCGTTTCTGGCGCTGCAGCTTTCAGTTTTGCCACATTCCAGAAGCGGTCTTGGGCGAGAATATATCCGTCGGTCACTTCCTTTGCCTGATACGTGCCGCTGAACTTCAGATTTCCCACTTCGGCAGGCTGCATCTTCATACGGATTTGAGTCGCACGGTCTGTCTGGAAGTTCAGTGTTTTTTCCTCACCATCGCGACGCACAATATACGCAACTCCTGAGTTCAAAATAAAAGTGCAACGCTTCAGAACAACCTCGTCGTTGGTCATCTTTTCAATGGTAAACACACTGTACGGCGCATCGCTGGGAAGTAGCATGTAGTATGGCAACACGAGGGAACCCCAGGTGTTAGTCATCGTGCGGACATAGGAAGCCCTATCCAAATAGGCGTATGCATCATCGGAAACGTAGGAAGCATCGCTGAGGTTGACGTATCTTCTCATCTTGCAATCGTGATAGCCATTCTGCATGCCTTTGGGCAACGACTGGAACACGAGTCTGTTCTTATCTTGTGTATTAGCAAAAGCATCCATGCCGATTGATTCCAATGCAGAAGGTAAGATAAAATCGCCAGTAAATCCTGTACAACGAGCAAAGGCTCCAAACTCGATTTTGCGGAGATTATTAGGCAGACTCAAGCCCGTGAATCTACTGCAATCAGAGAACGCTTCTTGGCCAATCTCCGTCACACTATTGGGAATGACAAGGGTGCCAGTAAAAGAATTGCAATTCTGAAACGTCTTACTTCCAATCTTTTTCAAATTCGCCGGAAGTGTCAGTCTGCCAGAGAGCATAGAGCACTCTTTGAAAGCGCCATCACCAATCTCGGTCACAGAACTGGGAATCGCAAGTTCGCAATCGAGCCACTTGCAACCACTAAAAGCATAAGCACCGATTCTTTGCAAACTACTTGTCAGAGTCAGCTTTGTAAGACTCGTGCAACCACTAAAAGCATAATCGCCAATCTCCGTAACATTATACGCGATATCAAGGTGACCCGATAAAAGGCAATCCTTAAAAGCTCGGTTTCCGATTTTTTTCAAATCACGTGGAAGATTCAACGTTCGGAAATTGTTGCAAGATTCAAACGCCCCTTCGCCGATTTCGGTCACACGATCAGGAAGAAAAAAATCGGTACAAGCAGTTTTGGTGAAAGCATAAGCGCCTATGGATTTCACAGACATCGGGAGGTCAATTTTGCCATTAAGCTTACTCATATAAAAAGCCTTGTCTGGTATACGGGTGATGTCGTCGTAAAACTCTATCATGAATTCGCCACTGCCGACAGCAGTATTCGACAGCATTTTTGCACCAAAATCCAGATTATCAGCAAGTTTCACCATTTTTTTATCTGAGGTGGTGTATCTAAAAAAATAATGTTTGCAATTATTGCAATGATCATTATACATCCAATGCTCTTTTGAAAGAGATGCTGTCAGACCACTGATAATTGGGGTTTTGCTTAGTGCATCGGGGTTGAATGTTATATAATACGTAGCACCGCAGACGAAATCACGAGGTTTAATATCAATGTATACTTCATTAGTTTCGCCTACGATTTCATAATCAGATGAGCCTTTCAATTTTTTATACAACACCCACTTGCCTTTTTTCATCGACTCCCGCAAATCAAAATAATTTACATCCCAGTTAAAACGCATAATATCGCCATATATTCTTTCTGCAGTTAAACCAAGGGGATAGAGGAAGCCGTAAATTTTGTTACTGATGTCCCAGTCTTTATATGATTCATTCGATACGTCACACCAATCGCGCCACTTGCCCTTCACATTTATGTTGTGAGGGCGGTAGGAAAACGAATTATTGAAAGAGAGTTTGAGTTCTACAGTGGTCCACTTATCTTCTTTATAATTATCATTATAAGCGCACGTCTGATTTTTCTTGACGTTGCAAAACTGTGCAGTGCCGATTTTCACGTTGTTAAGCTTCATCGTGCCCTGTAGGCCCATATTGCCACTCGTCTCTAAATTCTTTATATGATCCTCATTGTCGACATTGGAAAAGTTCCTCCAAATATCGTTTAGCTTAACCACATTGCTCCCATCAATAGTGAGATAGACATCTCCGATGAAGTGGGCGTTGCCGCCATCGTAGTTATACATCCAAAGTTTGAGCCTAACTTCGGTGCCATTGTCCGAATAGGTCGGGCCGCTGATGATTTTCACAATCGGATTGCGCGGCACTACTTTTTTGCCAGCGGCACCGCCAATGCCAACCATCCACATCAGCAAGGAAAGTAGCGTGCAAAACATCGCACGGCGGCTGTGGTCAGAGTTAAAAATCTTCGTCATATTTGTTTGTTTTTTGTTGTTCGATTGGTTGCAAAATTAGTCCGCAATCGCCAAGCAACAAAAGCAGGGCCGCCGTAAAATGCCGTAGGGGGGGGGGTAAAAAGGAGGGTAAAAAGGGGTAAAACCAGTAAAAAAGTACTACCTTTGTATGGTAGAAAGAATGAAAAATCATGAGATTAGAAATCACACCACGGCTACGCGTTTTCCTTGACCGTCGCAGCCATAATTGGCAGGAACGCTTGTGTCTTATCACTTTTTTGGTGCTCAGTTCGTCGGTGATTTTGGCTGGTGTGCCTATGCACTTCATCGGACTTGTCGGACGGGGCAACACGATGCTGTACACCATATCGGCAATCGTTTGGGCGATGACGCTGGCGATTCTGGTTTTGTATCTGCGGCAGCGCGTGTCGCTAAAAACGGCCATGACCTCGTTTGGCATACTGACCCAACTGACCGACAGCGCCCGCATCGTACACATGGCGATGACGCAGCCGCCGGGCTTCAACGAGACCATCGTGTTCAACCAAATCATCTCGCTTGCCCTCATCATCTATCTCGTCATGGCCTCTCTCAGGCACATCCCGACAATCATCGCCTCCATCAGCATCGCCACAATCGTTTTTGCTTACCTCTACACTGACGGAGGGGTGAACAAGCAAATCGCGATGATATTCATTATCACGGAGATTTTCACATGCGTGCTGGGCGAACTGATTAGGCGGGGCATTCGAAACACGCAACGCAAGAATGAAGACTATCACGACACCCTCGACCAACTGCTGACCACTTTCCACATGACGAGAACCGAACTGCTGGCCTACATACAACTGGGACGCGGAGGGATGACGGATAAAGACGTCTCCAACTTCTTCAACCATCTCGACGAACGCACTGAGGCCAACTTGATAAGAGCCGTGGAGCAAAGAATGGCCCACCGCAGGATGCAACACGCCGACATTTCGGCAACGCTGCCTTCGCTAACGCCAACGGAGCGAGAAGTGTGCCGCTTGATTATCGGCGGCAAGACCATCTTGGAGATTGCCACCATTCTCGACAAAACGCCCAACAACATCAGTTCGGTGCGCATACACATCCGCAAGAAGCTCGGACTTGCCACGTCCGACGACCTGAGAGAAGCGCTGCTGAAAAAAACGGAAGGGCGTTGAACAACGCGGCAAACACTTATTGACGCTTATATTGCCTCCTCACATTGGTTTCGCGGGAAGGCCAAGCGCAATTTTCAGTTTCTGCAAAACACAAAAAACCTCCTTCAGACGATGTCTGAAGGAGGTTTTTTAGGTTATAAGAATCGCTTAAATCTTGCGCTTCATGATGGAAGCAGCGCGGTCGAGCGCCACGTTGATATTGGGACAGATGTGGTCTTTTCCCAACAAATGGTCGAAACCATTGTGTTCGAGCACGGCATGCACGTTGGGCGTGACACCAGAAAGCACGATGTGGGTGCCTTCGCGGTGGCTCATCTCGCAGAGGTTTTGCAAGTTGTGGATACCCGTGGAGTCGATAAACGGCACGCGGCGCATACGGATGACGCGCACCTTCGGATGGTTGTCCATAGCGCTCATGAGTTCCTCAAACTTGTTGGCAATGCCAAAGAAATATGGGCCGTTGATTTCGTAGACCTCCACGCCCTGCGGAATGATGAGGTGTTCCTCGTGGGTCTCGGCATCTGTCTCGTCGTTGGGATCGATTTCGTCGGCAATGACTTTGATTTGCGTGCTCTCAGCCATACGCTTCATGAAGAGGAGGCAGGCGATGAGCAAGCCCACTTCGATGGCCACGGTGAGGTCGAAGATAACGGTGAGCAAGAAGGTGATGACGAGCACGGCGATGTCGCTCTTCGGATTCTTCATCAGCTGCATAAAGGTGCGCCAGCCGCTCATGTTGTATGAAACAACCACCAACACGCCGGCCAAACAAGCCATTGGGATATAGCCCGCCAGCGGCATCAAGACGATGAAGATGAGCAAGAGCACAGCCGCATGAATGAGTCCAGCCACAGGCGTGCGTCCGCCGTTGTTGATGTTGGTCATGGTGCGAGCAATGGCTCCCGTGCAAGGAATACCACCAAAGAGCGGTGTGCAAAGGTTGGCAACGCCCTGTCCGATGAGTTCCTGATTGGAATTGTGGTGGTCGCCGCAGACACCATCGGCCACTGTTGCGGAGAGCAACGACTCAATGGCGCCGAGCACGGCGATGACCATCGCCGTTGGAAGGAGTTCGCGGAGGCCGTCCCAAGAGACGTTGGGCACGGTGAGCGGCGGCAGCGTGGCCTTGATTTCGCCGAAGCGGTCGTGGATGGTGGCGATGGAGCTGAGGCCGTGTTCCTGCAAAACGGGGTTGAGGAAATAGGCGCCCACTGTCATCACGATGATAGCCACGAGCGAACCAGGGATTTTCTTCGACACTTTCGGCGTCAAGGCGATGATTGCCACGCTGAGAACGCCAACGGCCGTTGTTATCCAGTCGGTGGTGTTGAAATGTTGGAAATAGACCACCCACTTCGAAACAAAGTCGCCCGGCATCTTACCTTCAATCTGGAGTCCGAAAAATTCCTGAATCTGCGTGGTGAAGATGGTGACGGCGATACCGCTCGTGAAGCCCACCACAATGGGGTATGGAATGAACTTGATGATGGTGCCGAGCCTGAACGCTCCCAGCAAAATGAGGAACACGCCCGCCATCATGGTGGCCACGATCAGTCCAGACATTCCCAAGGCGGGATTGCTGACAATGCCGTAGATGATGACGATGAAGGCACCCGTTGGGCCACCGATTTGCACGCGTGAGCCGCCCAAGGCCGACACGATGAAACCACCGATGATGGCTGTTAAGATACCCTGCGACGGCGACACCCCAGAGGCGATACCGAAAGCAATGGCCAACGGCAACGCCACTATGCCCACAATGAGGCCAGCCATAGCGTCGGCCGCAAATTTCTCGCGATTGTAGTGTTGGAGCTCCGAGAACAACCTCGGCTTGAAACTAAATCCTTTCATTCGATATAACGATAAATTATTGTGAAAATGCAATGCGTTTTCCAAATATTTCCGAAGGCGTAAGACTTTGAAAGCGAATTGTTTTCTGCTTTCAAAAAGAGGTATGCTTTCGGTTTCTTTTAGAAATGAGTTGCAAAGTTACACAAAATTTAGCAGATTCCCCGCTTTTCCTCCTTGAAAACATCCGTTGCTGGCTTTCAGGCAATTAGCATGACGGTTTTATTCTGTCAAATACGAAATCAATTGTTCCATACTATTTTCGATGCTCTCAATCATCGGTATCTCTTTGTAGGCAAGGTTGGGAAGTTCTTTTGAATAGACGTTGCTTAATGCAGACCAAACATCATGTAGGTCATTGATGATTGGAGAATCCATAATGTTTTTGTTTTGCCATCCTTCGGGCTTGTCAAATCTCTGTTGGTCTTGCGCAAACAAATTGCAGAAGTCGGACTTGAAAACGTCACTTTTCAGATAGTCCTGTGTTTCAACATCATTCAAAAGGAAATGCAAATCATAGAAATGGCGTATCTTAGCTGTCAACTCCGACATGTAGTTGTCGGCCAAGGAACAGCGAAGCAATGACACCAACTTCTCTGTCAATGTTCTACGCCTGTCGAGAACATTCACTTCGAAAGGCTGCATATCAAACTCTTCTATCAAGCTCTCATTACCAGTCTTTTGCAGGAACTCGGTCAAAAAACTTTGCAGCCTGCATTTCTGGAATGGATATGGATTGGCAAAAGAGTTGATTTCAACGAGCAATTGTCCTGCCTTGATAGCACCCACTTGTAATGTATCAATAGTTCTTGGATAAGAATAGTATGCCTTGTGGTAGTGAGAACCTTTGCTTGTAAAACCAGGCATATCCATTTCCTGCAGTCCTTCCGTCATGCTTTTGGCTGTTCTTTTGATCAGCATCTTCAACTGGTTTCCACTGAGCGTCCATGCCTCAGAGATGGCAATATCTATGTCTTCTGAAAATCTACAACCAATACCGTATGCTTTTGTAAGACTTGTTCCTCCTTTGAATATGGCACGGTTATCTTTGTCGTTCGCAGCCATCAAAGACAACGAGCGACAAATCCAATAGTCCTTCTCGATGAAAATACTCTTGATGCCAAGTCCTCCATCCTCTTCAGGTTGCGACGCTGCTTGCAAAGCATCTGAAAACAACTCCCAGTTTTCATGTAATCTCATATAATGTTCCAGTTTCTTTTGTTTGATAATACTTTGTCGGAGATTGGCAACTTGTAACTGGTCACTCCGTTCAATGTTTTGCTAATGGTTTCCGTTTCAAGTTCCATATTCTCGTAGATAGCCCCAAGCAAGGCCCTTACATAAGGCGTATATGCCAAGGATAATTCTGCCAATTCTTGCTTCTGTTCCATAGAAAGGGCATTGATTACTTTATAAATATTCGTCACACATTCATCTGGTGAAGTGGCAGGAATATCCTTTACAAGGCGCAGAGCATCCAATATTCTAAGTAGTGGAATATTGCCTGTTGTTATGGCGTTCTCTTGTAAGAGAAAAGAAATTTTCACGCCATTCCTTGTAATAGGTCTCCGATATTTATTTGTGCCGACAAGGATGGATGAGCTTATCTGTGTTGTCAACCCCATGAATGCAAATGCGGTTGTCCCTGTTATATAGCCTACAATCTTACCATCTTGCTCCAAGAAATCCTTGACAAGTTCTGAATCAGCAGGTTTTAGATCACCAAAAATGGTCTTCTTTGGAATATAGTATTTTCCCTTTGCAATCTTTTGCAGCTCACCTTGTAGCACAAGACGGTTGAGAGCTTTGGCAAGTGCTGGCTGATACTGCATCTCCACTCCAAAGTCTCTTGTTGTCAACACAACCCCAGCAGGGGTCAACGACAATCTTTCCTTTATCAGTTTTGCTATAACCATATTAATCTCATTTTTCTTCAAATGCAAAGCTAATAAAAAGTCTTGTTTTTTACGTAAAAAACTTGACTTATATATGTATTCTTAACTATTCTCATACTATAATCCATCCCAGGCCCCTTCATCATCTCCTTTTTTTCCTTTGCAAATTTAGTTCAGTCCATCAGTTTATCAAGTACCAACTTGTTATTGACAGGTGGTCAAGTATTTTTTACTGTTACCAAGCAGGTGGTCAAAGTCGTTGATAAGCAGAGCTTCCCGCGGCAGGCGGGGCTGAATTATTCTATTATCATTTATCATTACAAAAAACTGCGGCAGGAAATATCTTTCGATTTCCCTGCCGCAGGCTTTATATCAATTGCAAATGCGCTTTCAACATTTCAGCGCATACTTAGTAATGGTGGAAGATTTTCAACATTACTTACAATGGCGCTTTTATCAGTCTTTACCCCAAAGCGATGAATTCCAAGAACCATTCTGGCGGTTGCTGAGCGCTTCCGTGCCGTCAACTTCTTCTTCAGAGTAAACGTCCATAGAGTTGGTCATCAACGGGCTCTCTGCTTTGAAAGCGATTACCTCAGAGGCTGGGGCTATATATTTCTTCTTCATATTCATATTCTTATTGAGTTTGCTGTTCATTCTTTAATTATTTCACGAAAATCTTACGTCCGTTCTGGATGTAAACACCCTTTTCTGCTTTCGCCACACGACGACCTGACAAATCGTAGATAGGTGCCTTGTCGGCTGACGTTTCGATTTCTTCGATGCCAGTCACGTTGTCCTCGAGGAGGAATGCAGAAACGGCCTGAGCCTCAGCTGGAGCAGTGTAGAAAGCGCGGAAACCGTGGATGGTGCGGTTGGCAGAAGAGAGTTTGTAGAATCCAACGCCGTGCTTTCCGTTTGCCAAGATGAATGCGGCAGACTCGCTGGCAACATTTGCCGTGTTGGGCACACCGCTCAACGCTGAAGTGACGACATTCTCTGTGGTGGTGATGTTGAAATTGTAAGTGCCTTGTGCAGCCTTCACGACAACACCGACATTAGCAGGAATGACGTCAGAGATTGAAGTGAGTTTTGCCTTTCCGTCTTCGAAAGCAGCGGTGTAGACTTCAACGCCAGCTGGAATTTCGAGAGCGACAGGAGCAATCAAAGTGGCATATCCTGCTGCACCAACAGAGAGCGGAAGCGATTTCACGTATTCCATTTGGAAGTTATAGCCGTCGCTGGAGGCTGAATTGGCAGCATCCGTGAAGTAGTTAGAGCCAGAGACCTTAGTATAGAGGAAACGATTGCCATTGAATTTCACATTGTAACATCCTGCAGCGCTATTAGCCGCCTCAGAGAACTGAATGCTCGTGCCATTTGTGATGCCTTTGTAACCAGCGAAATTACTGATGTTCTCCAAATAATATCCAGTTTCGTAAGCCAGAAGTTTGTTGCCGTTGTAGAAGAAAATGGTCTTAGCTTCGTTTTCACCATCCTTGCCTACAAGATAGGCAGCGCGATTAGCGTTAACCGTAGACGTTTCAGAAGATAGATACGGCATGGCAGCCTGGCTTGCAGCCGACGAATAGATACGGATAAACGTGCCGTTGGCTGGTTTGTTGAGACTAAAAGCGAAAGTGCTGCAAGCTTTCAACAATTCAGAACGGGCAGATGTGATTTCTGCTGACGTTGCAGCTTCGCCTTTTGCATAGACTTCATCAGCTTTAGCATACGCTGGAGCAAAGGTCGTGAAACTGGTTGTCTGGTTCAAGCCATTGCCGATAAGATTGCCATTCTTGTAGGTTTCATAAAGCTTTTGCGTTTCTGCCGCAGCATCAATTTGCGCCTTCAGTTCAGCCTGTTCGTTGGCTGTTGTGACACCGGAAAGAACCACCAGCGTCGGAACGTTATTGCCGTTTCGGCTGTCGAAAGAGAGTTTGAGTTGAGACATTTCTTCCGGCAATTCAATCTGAATGAAATGATCTTCATAAGTGTTTGCACTCCAAGTGGAATGGAAGAATGTACTTGTTTTTTTGTCGCAAATATTTTCGAGCGGTCCTTCTTTACTTTCCTGTGCATTGGTTACAAAGTTTTCGGCGCTCAACGACACTTCATGGCCACTGGCATCAAGCACTCTGAACTCACCGAACGTAATGAATTGGTGGCCATTGCTTGCCCCCTTTGTATTTGTCTCCAGCACCTTGAAGCGCAGTTTCTTGACAGGAGTTGGGAAGCTCAGGGTTTCAGAGTTCCATTTATAACGATAGGCATTATTGTCCGTTTTATCGTTATAGCCAGTGCCTGGCAGACCGTCCAAATCCGAGAGGGTTTTGGCTGGGGCATCAACGTTGTAAGCAATGATTGCGTTCTTCAAAGCATCTTTTTTTACAAGCACTTGAGCATAGCTGTCTGTACTTTCATAGACATTCGAATTAATAGCAGACTGCAAAGCGTCATTGCCTGTATAGCCAGCATTGCTCTGCAAACATGTGTTTGCTATGCTTTTTACAGGATTCAGCAATGCCGTCTTTGCCTCAACAAAGCGATTACCAACAGCCGTTTCATCAGCAGTACCCACTTCGATAATCATCCAGCGGTTGCCATTATCCTGGGTCTGATAATCTGTACACACCCAATTTTCGCTATGATTGATGAACTTCCCGTCAACAGATATCGTGTGGGGATAATTTGCGTTGCCAGTTGCAACGCCGAATGTGATTTCAGCTTGCTCTAAACCCAATTCCAATTTGGCCGTATTACCGGATTTTCTCAAAAAGCTATTGCCGCCGACATTATATAAATAGCATTTTCCGTCATTGTCTTTATATGGCGTGAAGCAATAGTTGTCGTTGACAAAAGGATTTGTACCTGAGACCGACATTTCTTTTCCGTTGCCTTTGCCATACAAAAATCCTCTAATGGTTGTCAATACATACTTCTTGGACGAACTGAGAGTTGCAATATCTGTGACGATTTTCGGTAACTCCGTGATTTCCGTTTCGCCTGCATCAATAATCTGCCATTGGTTTCCCTCATCAACTTCTTCCCAATTCACAGCGAGTCCACCTTGGTTATTGTGATTAAAACGATTTTTATTCCCTCCTGAATTGATAAAAATCGTCCAAGGATAGGTTGCATTGGCACCCTTTTCGAACGTCACATTCTCCAGTTTGTCAACGCTAAAACCAACATTTATGCCATTTTTCTTGCAGAAGAATCCAGCTCCGAGATTATACAGGTAATAATTGTCTGCATCCTTGTAGATGACAAACTTGTAATCATCGCCATTGGGCGTTGCGTCTTTAGCTGAAGCCACCAGTTGACCGTGGTTGGCCGCAGAATAGGCATAACCACGAGCGCATTTTAGATAGTAAGCATGATGGTTGCTCAATTGGTCGAGCGACGTAATGAGCGTTTGCGCTGATATGCTCCCACTGAAAACGAGCATCAGCATCAGAATCAATGAAGTAAATTTTTTCATACGATTTGATATAGTTTTTTGTTTGTAAAGAAGAATATTTATAAAAAAAAATAATGCGTATGTTTGCTTTAGTTTACACTTTAAACGCCGCAAGTTACAAATAAGTTTAAGAATACGCTTCGGTGTGGGGTGAAAAAGATGTTAATTCTTCTCTATTTTATGAAATTTTCCTCTAAAAGGACGTTCCCGCAGGCTTTTTAGAAGAAAAACAAACGGGAAAATGGGTGACTACGACAAGCGTATGACGCTCGCGCGACGCATTTCAGAACGCCGCGAAATGAGCAGCAAGGCTGCGTCTCAGAAATTTCACAGCATTCTATGCACACACATAAAAATTCCGTGTATGCTTTTCCTTTTTCCATTTCAACGTAAGCCTGTTGCATCTCTACAAAAAGCCCAAGGCTCTTCACCTGTTTCCCCCAGCAAGCCAAAGAAGTCATCGATTCGCGGCCGCAAGCAATGCTGCCAGCGGCCGCGAGTAGCACGAACGGCGGCCGCGAGCAGCGCTACTCGCGGCCGCGAATCGATGACTTGCCATAGTTGCTGGGGAGACTTCGCTGCTTCTGTACACAAAAAAGCCTGCGGCAGGAACATCGAAAGATATTCCGAGCCGCAGGCTTCATATAAAATTTAGCGTATGATTTGCTTATCAGAAATGGCCGCCGCCGGGAGGGGGACCCATCGGAGCGCCCATCATGCGCATCGGTTCACGACGCTCGCCATCGCCACCGCGTTTGTTGCCGCTGCCGCTGAAGATGTTGAGGCGGTAGATGAAATGGAGCATGACGTAGGAATTGATGGAGTTGTTCCAAGAGTCGCTACGCATCGTGGCCGTGAGTGTACGTGAGACATTGCTCTGGTTGTGGAGAATGTCGTAAAACTGCAAACTGATGGTGGCTGCGCGGCCTTTGAGGAAGGACTGCGAAATCTGTGCGTTCCAGATCAGTTCGTTGGTGTTCATCGAGGCTGAAGAGTAACCGCGACGTGAACTCATGCGGATGTCGGTGGAGAGGCTCAGGCCAAAGTCGAGGTTGAGGTTGGCGTTGCCTCCGTATGAGAAGTTCCACGTGTCCATGTTGGCATTGTCGAGCAATGTGGCGCGGGCGTGCTGATAGCGCACTGTTCCGTTGAGGCCGACGTCGAAGATGGAGAGACGATAGTTGGCGTTGAGGCGCTCGAAAACGGTCAGTGAGCGCGTGGTGTTCTTTTCCGACGGGGCGTTGTTGAAGAGGTTGTTGTAGCCATTGTAGGTGCCGTCGATGTAAGAACTCAGGCTGCTGCCGTTGTTGACGCTACTGATGTAGCCCACCGAGTTGCTGTAGCTCAGGTTGGTGGCCGTTGAGACGGTGAATGTTTTCTTCGCGCCGATGCCCGTGTTGAGCATGAAGTTGGCACGCGCATTCCAGTTGCCTGAGATGTTTTCCGGGCGCGTGTAGCGCACACCGGTTGTTTCGTCATAGACCATGCGGTTGCTCACGGAGTTGCTGGTCTGCGAGAAATTGAATCCCGTCATGATGCCGCGCTGCGCGGTGGTGTTGTAGGTATTGTAGTTCACATCGAAACTGTTGTTCCACGACGGTTTCAAACCAGGGTTACCCATCGAGATGTTGAGCGGGTCGGCATTGTCAACCACGGCCAAGAGGTTGGTCATCGAGGGCTGTGAAGAAGAACCGTTGTAGCGCACTTCCAACTGTGAAGTCTTTGAGAAACGATAGCGGAAACGCACCGTTGGCGAAACTTTGTTGACGTTACGCGTGATGAGCGTGTCGATGTTCTGCCCCGGACGTTCATAGGCCATGTCGGTCTTTTCGGGGTTGAAATTCACGCCTGCATTAAAGCGTATGTCGCCAGCGTTGTAGCGAATGCCGAGGTTGACGGTGTGGTCGTAATATTTATAGGTGGCATACTGGCTGTTGTATTCATCACGCACCGCGTTGAGGAGGTCGGCATCCGAGGGAATCGTGCCGAAGAGTGCGTAGTCGTTCACCCAATTGCGGCCCAGAGGGTCGTCGGTGATTTTGTCGAGGTTGTAGCGCGAGCGGTTGGCGTCGTTGTATTTGTAGCCATATTCATAGCGCACCTCTCCAAACCAGTTGTTGCCCAAGGGTTCTGTATAGCCCACGCGCACGTTGTAATTCCAGTTTTTCGACGGCATGAAGCTATACTGATGGAGATTTGAAGCGGGCTTGCCCGAATTGTAGTAGCGGATGCTTGACATGGAATGGGAGCTGGATTCGCTCTCGCTATAGCCTGCCGAAGCCCGCAGAGAAACGTTGCGTCCGTCGCTATTAAGACGGCGCACGATGTTCAAGGATCCGCTGACATTGTTGCTCTTGCTGTCGGAAAGCGAGTGGCGCAGGTTGCTGTTGACGGCGATGGCTGCCAACTTCGGATTGATGTTTGCAACGTCGTCCAAGAGGATGCTGTCGATGGGCGAATACATGCCGGGAATGCTGTCGGGGTCGCCGTTGAAGGTGGCCGACGCGCTTTCGCCGCTGCTCTTGCTGTCGCTATGACTGTAGGAAGGACGAAACGTGATTTTCGTCAACGAGTCGGGGCTCCATTGCACACGGAAGGAGCCATTGAAACTATTGCTGCTTGAGCGATTGAACGAACGGCTGTTGCTGAACGAGGGTTTGCTGTTTGCCGTGAGGAACGTCTGGCTCGAGGTGGCCGAGAGCGCGTCGGTGCCGCTGTGGCTGTATCTCACGTTGCCTCCCAATTCCAGACGGCCGGCTTCGCGCTTCTCCTTGCCGTTTTCCCAATAGAAGTCCATACCTGCCGACTTCGACGCCGTTAGGCCGTTGCCACCGCCGTAGCCACGGCGTCCGCTGCCGAAGCCGCGGTCGGCCACGTTGTTGGCAGAGCCGTAAGCCGAGATGCGGCTGGTCTCGGTGAAGTTCGAAATGAAAATGCGGTCGGTATAGCGGTCTTTCGTGCCGATGCCGAGGTCGACGTTGCTAATCCAGGAGCCTTTGAGCTTGCGTTTCGTTGTGATGTCGAGCACGGTGGTTTCCTCACCATCGTCGATGCCAGTCTGCTCCGCATAGTCGCTCTTCTTGTCGTAGGCCTTGATTTTGCTCACGAGGTCGGTGGGAAGATTCTTCATGGCGACTTGGGTGTCGCCCTTGAAAAAGTCTTTTCCGTTGACCAAGAATTCCTTCACCTCCTTGCCGTTCCACGTGATGGTGCCGTTGTCGTCGACTTCAACGCCCGGCAATTGTTCAACCAGAGCTTCGAGCGTTGAGCCTTCGGGAACGCGGTAGGCCGAGGCATTGAAAACGGTGGTGTCGCCCCGCTGCTCCACGCGCGCAGCGGTGACGCTCACGACAGCCTCCTTCAAGAGATTGTCTGAGTTTTCGAGCGGAATGCGTCCGATGTTGATGGAATCGGTCTGGCGCGTCAAAACGACGTTGCGGTATTCCGTTTTGAAACCGACGTAGGAAATCTTGACGATGTAGCTGCCGGCACTTTTTGCCCGCAGGCGAAACGTGCCTTTCTCGTTGGTCATGGCGCTCGTGACGCCTGTGCTGTCGGATTTCAGCAACGCCGCTGTGACAAATTCCACGCCACGGTTTGTCTTGCCGCTTTCAACCGTCCCAGTCACAATGAATCGCTGGGCGAAAGTTCCCGTCAGGAAACAGAAGGCCATCAGCAAGAGAGTGGTTAATCTTTTGAAACTCATGGAAGCATGTATTGAATTGTTCCTCGTTAATTGTTATATCCAAAATCAGATTTGATTTCGAATGCAAAGTTACGATAATAAATAGGTGTGGTCAAGGAAAGAAAACGATTTTAAGCGTTCGGGCGTTTTTTGGGGATGAATCCCGATTATTTTCCCATGTTTCTTGTTTGTCCGTTCGAGAGAAATGCCTAACTTTGGGACATGGGCAAGCGGGACGCAGCCCGAAAAAACGCCCTGCGGTCTACATAAAAGCTCAACAAGTAATTTCTGCACTATGACAACATTAGCCAAATACATCACACGCATTGAGATTTCAAGCCTATGGAGCGGCCACAAGCACATCGTGTGGCACATGCGTCCGGATGTCAACGTGCTCAGCGGCGGCAACGGCGCTGGAAAGAGCACCATCCTCAACCGCCTCATCCAGCACCTGCGCAACGTTCCAACGTCGGGAGAAATCATCGAAGGGATGCGCCTGGGCGTGAAAATCGACTTCGAGCCGGCTGATGCCACGAGCATTCATTATGACATCATACGCAGTTTCGACCGACGCCTCGTCAATGTCGAAAAGCTCGACCAACTGACGGACGGACGCGTCACGACGGAACTCGACTGGCAGCTCTATCAACTTCAGCGCCGATACCTCGACTATCAGGTCAACGTGGCGAACCGCATGATTGAACTGCTTTCTTCGGGCGACCCTGAAACGCGGGCTAAGGCCACTGAAGCGGCCATGATTAAAACGCATTTCCAAGACTTGGTGGACGATCTCTTCGGGGAGACGGGAAAACGCATCGACCGGAAGAGCAACGAACTGAATTTCATTCAATATGACGAGCCGCTGCAGCCTTATCTGCTTTCGAGCGGCGAGAAGCAGATGCTCATCATCTTGCTCACCGTGTTGACTGAAGACCGACAGCCCTACGTGCTTTTCATGGACGAACCCGAAGCGAGCCTGCATTTCGAATGGCAGAAACGCCTCATCGGAATGATTCGCGACCTCAATCCCAATGCACAAATCATCCTGACCACTCATTCGCCCGCTGTCATCATTGACGGATGGCAAGACGTGGTGACCGACGTGAGCGACATCACTGTGCGGCCGTAAGCCCAGCAGACGGAGGTGTCTTGAAATATCCATTTGTCTTTCATTGCCAAAACTTTGAATGTCATGGCCAAACGTCTCTCACAAAATCTCAATTCCGACTTCATCGCGGCCGCCAACCGGTTGCGACCGAAGCAGGCACGCCATAAAATCGTGGCCTACGTGGAAAGCTACGATGATGTTTTTTTCTGGAGCTCGCTCTTGCGCTCTCTGGAAACGCCGCACTATTATTTTGAAGTGATGCTCCCTTCGCGCACCTCGCTGAGCAAGGGAAAGAAAATCGCACTGATGAATGATCTGGGCGACCGCCTCGGCACGTCCATGATTGCCTGTGTGGATGCCGACTATGATTATTTGATGCAGGGCGAAACGACGGAAGCTTCTTGGCAGGTGTGTCGAAACCCTTTTGTGTTCCACACTTATGTTTATGCCATTGAGAACTTCCAGTGTTATGCCCCGACGCTCCAAAACGTGTGTGTGATGGCCACGCTCAACGACCGCCGCATCTTCGATTTCGAAGCGTTTCTCCAGCAGTATTCTGAAATTATCTGGCCGCTTTTCGTATGGAACATCTGGGCTTACCGCTACGGGCGCTACTCCACATTCTCCATGCTCGATTTTTTCCACATCGTTCTCATAGAACGCCTCAATTTCTACCATCCCGAACAGACGCTGGAGGCGTTGCGCCACCGCGTAAATGCGAAAATCAGTCGTCTGCAGAAGATTTTCCCGCAGGGACGCGACACTTACAAACCGCTCATGAAGCGTCTGCTTTCGTTGGGACTGACACCGCAGACCACTTATCTCTATATGCGCGGCCACGACCTCTTCGATGGCATCGTTTCTCCGATGCTTACGGGCGTTTGCGAAGCACTGCGGCGCGACCGCGAACGGGAGATACGCCACCTGGCCGAGCATGCCGTTCAGATGCAAAATGAACTGGCGGCCTATCAGCATGCCGTGGCCCCCGTTGAGGAGATGCTCAGGAAGCACACGGGGTATCGTGAGTCGGAGCCTTATAAAAGGATACAGGACGACATCAAACGCCTCATCGACCGTCTGGAACAGAAAAGACTGGGAGGAGGTAACGAAGAGGAGGCGAAGGAGAAGGTTTCTTGAAACAGACAGATGGTCGACACGAATTGTGACAATAACAAAACCGCGCCGACCATCTGTCTTATATATTATATAGGATGTCTTATATATTATAGGTGACGTCTTATATATTATAGATGTGTGCCCTATATATAATATAGGATGTTCTATATGAATATAGGCGTATCCTTAATTTTGGTCATAAAACGCTTTGCCCCTCCCCGTCACGACGGGTTCGCAAGCAAAGTTTTCAACAAAGCACCTACGCTTCTATTGCGCCTTCGCCCATCTCATGCGGCGAAGGCGTCTCAATTTCTGCTGGCGCTGGAAGCCACGCCACATCTGCCTACCGAGACTGGACCAGGTCGGCACGCGATGGACACGCCGCCGCACCGCTGGCAAATCCCAAAGCAGGAGAAACAGGGTGATGACAATGGCGGCATAGAGCGTCCAACCGTAAAGAGTCTTGATACCTTGGGCGGTTAGGCCTTCAACGAAATGCCCCATAAAGCCACCAAAGAAGAAGGGACGGGCGGAAGTTGAAACGGAATCGACAGCCCCAGAATAGCGGGAGAAACCATCAGCCACATAATAGCGCAGGCCATAGGCATAGCAAGCACCGCCGATGACGCCGCCGACAAACATGTGAAGCACGTTGAAAGCGGAAAGGGCCTGAAAGAAATGCTGGAAGGACATGACGGTTGCCAAGCACCACATCATCGTGACGGAGATAACGGCATAACTGAAGCCGCGACACACGAGGGGCCAACGCAACTGCTCAATGGAGAGGTTGGCATCGAGAAGGAAATAAAATCCAGCGGCATAGGCGATGAAGGACAACAGGGCGATGGCAAGCAGACGATAAGGCGTCCAGCGCATCAAGGCAAGCCAGCCTAAGGAAAATAGGCAGCCCACCCACAGTCCAGGCAAAGCCCATTGGGCAAGGGTCTCCTGCGTAAGGTCGCTATAGTGCATCACCGCTGCATAATAAACGCTCTCCAAACTATGCTCAGCCGCGAAAAGGGCTTCAAAGACGCCGATGAGGAGAATGATGGGCAGCACATAGGGATAGTGCCACATGGCAGGTTCGAAATAGGGCGATGTGGCGGTGTGCATACGGCGCAGTGCGATGACGAAGGTCAGAAGTGACGTTCCGGCGAGTAGGCGTACCACGGGAGAATTCCACCAATCGAGCCAGTCACCGTAGTTGAACACATAGGCCACCTGCAACGCCAGCAACGCCCAAAGCAGAGCGCCCTGCCAGTCGATACCCTTCAGCGGAATGATTTTCGGCATGGCATGGAAGGGGCGCGTAAGAAAATGCTGAACGGCGAGCACGAAAAGCATCAAGCCCATCACGAACCAGTGCATCAAAGTCCAATGACCATGAAAGGCGAAGGCGGCGGCGAGGAAGCCGGCTCCTTCGATGGAAGTGAGCAACACGAGATGGAGCAAGGGGAAAAAGACGGCCATGTCGCGTTTGGGCGTCATCCAGAGCTGGATGGAGGACATACATTCAAACGTTCCTTGAATCTTGGCCATACCACAGAGGAAGCAGAGGGTCCACAGCAGCGGCAAGGGCAAATCGAGCATGGTCAACGCATTGCAACAAAGAATCACGAAGGCAGAGACCATCAGGAGGAATTTGTTGCTGAAATGGAATTTCATGCGGAAGAGCACGGGGAAATAGAACGCCATTCCGGCCAACGTGGCATACAGACTCATCTGCACGTCTTCACGCATCAGGGCATGCTCGCCGACCACATCGGGCATGGCTCCCAAATAGATACCGCCAGAAAACTGGAAGCAGAAGGCAAGCAAGACATAAAGCCACGGCCGCACCACTTCGGGGACGAAGCTGCGGAACATGGGCATGGAGAACTCCGTCGGCGGACCGCCGGCAGGAGCATGATGATTATTATCTGACATATCTCGGTTCAGTTGTTTAAGCAGGTGTTCTATATTTTGACCACCTAATCACTTTACTTAATAAGCCACAGAGGTTTCAACATTCAGTCCGGCACGAAACATCTCCAAATCCTTGGAAGCCTTCAGGCGGATGCGCACCGGCACACGCTGCTCCACCTTGACAAAATTGCCGGTGGCGTTGTCCTGCGGAATGAGCGAGGAAGCGGCGCCCGTGGCGTCACTGATGCGCTCAACGGTGCCTTCGAACACGCGGCCCGGAACGGCATCCACCTTCACTTCCACCGGCGCGCCAATCTTGATATTTGGCAATTGCGTCTCGCGGTAATTGGCCACGACCCAGACATCGGCCTTGTCCACCAGGCTCACCAAGGTCTGCCCCGGCTGCACGAGCTGTCCGACATGGATGTCCTTACGTCCCACCACGCCATCGGCCGTTGCCACAATGACCGTGTAGGAAAGATTGAGCCGCGCCATATCAACCTGCGCCTTCGCCAAGCGAATGGCGGCATCGGTCTGCCCCAGGCGATGGTTTTGCTCGGTCTTCACCGCCGTCAGCGCACTACTTTGGCGCAAAGCCTGTTCATACCGCGCCTTGGCCGAGAGATAGGCCGTGTGAACAGCATCATATTGCTGCGGCGTAACGGCATCGTTTTTCAAAAGTTGGGCATAACGCTTCTCCTCCCGCTCCGCGTTTTCGAGGTGCACACGGGCTTCTTCAATGCCCGCCATGCTCACGTTGACCTGACGCTGCGCCGTGTTCACGCCGCTACTCGTCACGCGGCCTCCAGCGGTGGCGCTTGCCAAATCGGCTTCAGCCTGCGCCAGGCGTAGGCAAAATTCGCTGTCATCGATGACAACGAGCGTGTCGCCCTTGTGGACTTCCTGATAATCGTCGAAACGAATCTCGCGGATAAAGCCCTGCACGCGGGTGTTGACGGGCGTGATGTGACGGTAGATGGTGGCATTATCGGTGATTTCACTGTTGCCGAAGTGAACGAAGTGTGCCACAACGAAATAAATACCTGCCAATAAAAGGACAACAACAAGGGTGTTATAACCCCAACGAAGAAATTTTCTGCTTTTCATTTTCAAATCAATGGTCAAGTTTCAAGCAGGCGTCAGCATCAGTTTGGCCGCCCGCTTGCAGTCATTATAAAATTCCAGCCGCGAAACGGATGGCATAATAACAATAATAGAGGTTTATCTCGGCATCAGCCAGCGCCAATTCGGCATTGAGTTTCACGGAAGCGGCATCCGTCATGTCGGTCACGAGCGCCAAACCATTGGCATAGCGATGGCTTACAACCTGATAGTTCTGCCGCGCCAGTTCCACGCTTTTCTGTTGCGTTCGCAGATTGCTCTCGGCCGTTCGATAATTCACGCACGCCTGCTGCACAGCATCGTTGATGCGGCATTTTGCATCCTCCAATTGCGCCTGCGAGGTGGCGGTGGCCAACTTCGCCTGAAGGATGCGCCGGTTGTTCTTGTACAGCGACGAGATATTGTAGCTCACCCCTACCCCAACAAACCAATAATTGAGGTTTTTGTTGAGGGGCGGCACTTCAATCGTGACTGGCCCGTCGAGATGATCTTCAGCCACGAGCGCCAATTTGGACAGTTGCGCCGCGCGTTCCAGTTTCAGTTTGGTCTGGCTCATCGAAACATTCAAGCGTTCCTTTTCCAATGTAGCATGCTCCCCATCGGCCACACGTTGCCACGCATCCCAGGCAGGCAACGACGCCGTTGGGCGCTCTTTGAAAGCACTGCCGTCGAGCACATCGGGCAGAGCGTCCACGCCAAGCGCCGTGAGGAGTTGGTGGCGTGCGATGTCGCGGGCATCCGAAGTCTGTACCAGTCCCAGTCGCATCTGTTCCTGCTGCAATTCATAACGGGTGATGTCGTTGGCCAACACCGTTCCCTCCTTGCGACGCTGACGCGTCTGGTCAATCAGTTGACTGGTGAGTTCTGCATTCGCTTGGTAAACACGCTCGCGGTTTTGCAAATGATGGAGTTGCAGGTAAAGCCCCACCAATGCAAAGCGCACATTCTGCTGCACCTCGCGTTTGGCAAGCCGCGCCATTTGTGCGCCCTGCTTCGAGAGTTCAATACTCGCCGTTACCGCCCCGCCGGAATAAACCACCTGCGAAGCCTTCAAGGCATAGTTGTTGCCCCAATGCGGCATAGGAGCGGAAGTGCTCTCACCGAAATGACGGTTCCACAGGCGGGCGTTGCCATAATAGCAATACGATGCCTGCGCCGAAACATCCGGCAAGCGTTCGGCCTTAGCAGTCTCAACAGCGGCCTGCGCCTCGCGCGAAGCCGCCTCAAGGCTTTGCAGACTCGCATTATGGGCCTCGGCAGTTTCAAAAAGATGCTGCAGATGCGGCTCCACGCGGTTTTGCGCCCATGCGCCCTGAGGAACAGCACAGATAGAGGCGGAAAGCACCAAGCGTGCCATCCGCATTCTAAGAAAATGAGGTTGAATCATGGATTATAGTTGTGGTGTAAAAAGAATTTACCAGACAAACCATCGCGCAACAAGAGACAAGTCCTCCCCGCCGAATCCAAAGAAAAGGACACGGCAAGACGGGCGGACATCATGCCAGCAGAAAAGCCGACGCAATGTTCACGAAGGAATGGCCAAAAAGGTGTGGATGTGATTTCAGCGAACAATCTGAAATCGGAAAAGAGGGGCACAGAAAAATCCTACTTCCGGAAATAACAAACGGATGCTCTCAAGGATTTCCCGCCATACCCGCAAAATCAGCGTTGCATACAAACGCCCCAATCATGGAACCTATGAATCTTGTTTAATGTCTGAAACGCTGGTTGTCTCTTTGTTGCAAATATCATATAAATTGTGAAACCCTGAAGCAGAACGCGATTGCAACGGCAATCTGGCAGAGCATAGCGACCGCCTGTTCCCGCTTGAGTTTCATATTTTCGGGTGCAAAGTTATGAAATTCATCGTATTTTATAAAGTCCATCAGAGCAGAAATCCGCCCCACGCATCTATTTTTACAAAAAATCGAAAAAAAATTTGGCGGTTAGAAACAAAAGGACTAATTTTGCAGACGCTAACGGGAATTAAGCACAACGCTTAACGACCGATACACCATCGGGGTGTAGCTCAGCCCGGTTAGAGTACGCGTCTGGGGGGCGTGTGGTCGCTGGTTCGAATCCAGTCACCCCGACATTTAGGCTTGCATCTGCATTTGCGGAAGCAAGCCTAAATTTGTTTTTGGCCGATTGCGATTAAATATCAGAAGCACCTTGATTTCGCAGGAGAAAAGTTTGCCCAACTGAAAGATTATCACTAAATTTGCAGCCGATTTGTCCTCCCAGAGTCAGGAATAGGCTCTGCGTGTGATGGCGAATTAAGCGAAATACTTAATTTAGAGTAACACAAAATTTTATTACACAATGAAGCAAATTTCAATCAATGGTACTGCACGTACCGAGCTCGGCAAGAAAGCTGCCAAAGCCATCCGCAACAGCGGTAACGTTCCATGCGTTCTCTACGGAGAAAAGAAGGATGCCAACGGCCAGCCTGAAGCCATCCATTTCTCTGTTAGCGAAAAGGAAATCAACAAGCTCATCTATACTCCTCACATCTACCTCGTTGACATCAACATCGACGGCGAAGACCACAAAGGTATCTTGAAGGAAGTTCAGTTCCACCCTGTAAAGGACAACGTGCTCCACGTTGACTTCCTCGAAGTTCACGCTGAGAAGCCCATCGTTATGGGTGTGCCCATCGCTCCTCAAGGTTTGGCTGAAGGTGTACGCGCCGGTGGTCGCTTGATCACGATGGTTCGTAAGTTGAATGTGAAGGCTCTCTACTCTGCAATTCCTGAGAAGTTGAACATCGACGTTACTGCTTTGCAGCTCGGCAAGAGCATCAAGGTTGGTGACCTCCACTTCGAGAACCTCGAGCTCGTCACTCCGAAGGAAGTTATCGTTTGCACCGTGAAGATGACCCGTGCCGCTATGGGTGCTGCCGCTGCAGCTGCCAAGGCATAATGATTTGAACCACGGCTCATGTTTGATTTTCTGAAAAGACTCTTTGCCACATCAAACGGCAATGGGAAAGAAGGCAAGCAGGAGCAAAGCGAAACAACAACAAATCATCAGCAGATGAATTTTCTGATTGTCGGGCTGGGGAATATCGGTAGCGAATATGCCCAAACCCGTCACAACATAGGATTTAGAGTATTGGACGCCTTGGCTAAGGCGTCCAATCTTGTATTTGAGGACAAGCGATATGGCGCCGTCACCACGCTAAAGGTGAAAAACCAGACGCTCACGCTGCTCAAACCTTCCACCTACATGAACCTCTCCGGCAACGCGGTACGCTACTGGATGAACGAGAAGAAAATTCCCCTGGAAAATATTCTCGTGGTGGTCGACGACCTCTCGTTGCCTTTCGGGCAACTGAGAATGCGACCGGGAGGCAGCGAGGCCGGACACAACGGACTGAAGCACATCAGCAGTGTGCTCGGCACGCAGCAATACGCCCGCCTGCGCTTTGGCATCGGCAACGATTTCCCGCGCGGCGGACAGGTTGACTTCGTATTGGGAGAGTTTACCGAGGAGGACCTCAAGACCATGGACGAACGACTGGAATTGGCCGGCGAAATGGTTAAAAGTTTCGCGCTCTCTGGCATTCAGTTCACGATGAACCATTTCAACAAGAAATGAAGCGAAAGCAAGCAGGAAGGAAAGGGTGTGTTTGAATATCAAGCACACCCTACTTTCTAAAGCGGCGTACCGCAGCAACAGTCTCTGCACGCCCACCACATAAGAAGGTTGACAACCAACTTATCCCCCTAACATTTTCACAAACAATCCACATGGAAGCACGTCTCGACAAATGGCTTTGGGCCGCACGCATTTTCAAAACACGCTCCCTGGCTGCCGACGCCTGCAAAAACGGGCGCGTGGCCATCAATGGCGCACAAGCAAAACCCTCCCGCAGCGTCAAGGAAGGCGACGAGGTTGCGGTGCGCAAATCGCCTGTGACTTATACGTTTAAAGTGAAGCAGGCCATTGAGAAACGCGTGGGAGCCAAACTTCTGCCGGAAATTCTGGAAAACATCACAGCGCCCGAACAATATGAAGTGCTCGAAATGAGCCGCATCAGCGGATTCGTTGGACGCGCAAAGGGCACAGGACGTCCGACGAAAAAAGACCGCCGTGCGCTCGACGATTTCAGCGCACCGATTTTCCTGGACGAAGACTTTGATTTTGACGAAGAGGAGGAAGAAGATGAATGACGAAAACAAACCGCTGAACGACGCCGAAGACAACAAGGCGCTTGACAGCCAAGAAAACGCAGTGCCAAATGCCGAAAAGGCAAGCGAAGCGCCGCGCAACAACACGGAGAAGGAAGAGACGGAGATCAACAACAGGCCGACGGGAAAACCCTCTACGCTGCAAGACAAATGGTGTAACTTCCTGGTGGCCATCGGTCTGCTCGGCGTGATCGCTGTCGGGGCTCACAACCTTTTCCACATTCCGGAAAAGACAATGCCCGCAGAGCAGGCGCCACTGGCGGAACCGACAGAGGAAGCTGAAGATGAAGGCGAACTGATTGACGAGGAACTGATGCCGCTGCCGCCGGCCAAGGAAACAACGCCTGTAGACACGCTTCAGGAGGCTTCGGAGGAGAATCTCAACAATGATTCGCTCTACGCTCTTCCTGTCGACACGACCACCATGCACCCAGTCTCTTCCCACACAGAAGAGAACAAGCACAAGGAAGAGGAGGTTGCACACAAGAAGAAGCAAACTCACGCCGATTCAACGGCGACGTATTGATGTGCAGAAGGCATGTGCTGAAACGATTTTCTATTCACGCGTTGAGGCACTTTACATTGTTCTTCAATAAAACGAACATAAATATGATAGAGCCAGCCATGTTGCGAACATGACTGGCTCCGTTTTTATATACCACTCCACCCGCGAGGTAGGGGGGGGCAAAATTGAAATATTTAGTGAGGTGGAGATTGTGCGGGAAAAGCCCTGTCTGCGGCCCTGCACGGGCTGAAAGCCCAGCAAGTCCGTAGCCCAGGGCAACGCCCTGGGTGCCATGTCCCCATTCCCTACGCCCTGTAAGGGC
>OLWL01000209.1_pt1 | contig 44238 bp, 41 predicted proteins | sample 1674151 | NCBI WGS metagenome assembly OLWL01 (sample SAMEA103958148, study PRJEB25191) | human gut metagenome
TATAAGAAAAAATACTTATATTTGCATAACGAATATTTAAAAACATGGGAAAAAGTAAAGGAAATAACGGTTCAGAGCTTCATCGATTAAAACCTATGCAAGAATATGATGAAGCTACTTTCAACAGACTTTATAAAGTCTGTAAGCCAGTAATTAGAAACCTTACCAGACAGATTGATTATAAACGGTTTAATCTTACACCGGATATTATCCAATCTTATTTCTGGGATAAGATGTTATTTGTTTTCAACAAATACTATGGTGAATGTACTGAAGAACATCTTAAAGCAAGAATCCTTGCATCACTTAGTACATTTAAAAACAAATTGCTTCGTTCTGCATACGGAGAACAGGCAGAGTATAATCAAGGCCTCTTTAAACTCGATGACTTATTCGACAATGACAAAGAATTAGAGGATGACAGTGAAGAAGAGAAAGCTAAATCTGAAATGCTCGATATGATGTATACTTATATGAAGGATAAGCTTTCTCCAGATGCCTATCTTTTATTTGAGGTATTAATTACTCCCCCTCCTTTTATTAAGGAAAGACTCGAAAATAGTACTCGTATCACTAATATAATGCTTATCGAATTTTTTGAAATGCCTAAGACTAACGAATCCATGAGATATATCTCAGAGCTTAGGCAAGATATCCAATATTGGGAAGACCGAGCTAAAGAAGAACTTAAGTATTAACACAAAAGAAAAGGGGCGTTTCCCAACGTCCCTTTCCCAAATGAGTGTTTTTAACTATGCAAAACAAAAATTGAAAACAAACAAGTGTTTACTCTTAAACAATACAAATAATACACATGAGTTTTAATACTACTAAATAACTAATAAACAACTTTATGATGATATTTTTTGGATATATCGTAATGTAATAGTCGGTGGCAATTTCTCAATATCCAAAGTTTCTACCGAAGTTTCTTGTAAGAAAGATTCCCCTAATAGATTCCAGCTTACTACGATAGCACCATCCTGAATACCCTTGGTAGGAGTTCCTCTACCGAAATCACCATTCAATCCTGTCTCCCTATTAAAGAAAGATTGAGGACGAACGTTCTGCCAGTTATTGGAATTATCTTGTTTACCTTTAGATACACCAAGAGCATGCCTATGCTTAGGAAGGTCATCACCTTTAATAGAGATTAAGAAATTACCCTTAGTTGGTGTATAGTAATCTCCAACATTCTGTAACATTACTTCATCCCCAATTTGAACACCTCCAGCTTGGTAACCAATAACTATTCTACCAGCTGCCTTAGTATATTCTGCCCAACCATCGGGTATTACATCGGTTTCCCAAAGAATAATAGAACCGATTGGTAAGTTAGCAGTACTCAGAGATTCAGAGAATTCTTTTCTGATAGCCTCAATTTGACTATCAATGTATTGCTTGATATTTAACTTAGTACCCGATTCATCTACTACTGGAAAGCCTGAATTTATCTGTTCTACTCTTTTCACTGATTCTTTCATCATACTCTGGGCAGCAGTAGTATAAGGGATTTCTTGGAACTTACCCTGATAGGGTACGATAGCAAAGTTCTCATTTCGTTTAGTCATTGCATCAGTACCCTTACCATATACTCCGATAAGAACAACCGAAGTTTTATTATTAGAGTAATAAGGGCAAGCACTCTCTACCAGCTCTAGAAGATTGCTATAGGTCATATCGTAATTAGAATATACATCATTATTAATGATATCCGGTGTACGATTCTCTTCGGCAATCGGATAATAAATATCCAGAGACTTTTTAAACAAGGTGTAGAAGCTTTCGGAGGATTCATTCCAATAAGCTACAAAGTCTACTGGATTATCTACTGGTTCAGAAATAGTAGTATGTACTGCAAAGAGTAATACTTCTTCTGTTGAACCTTGGGTACCTTGGATGTTCTCAATAGTAATCGTTTGTTCATCGGATATAAATACATACCCATCTCTTGAAATACATCCAAAGTTCACGTCTGGCAATTCTCCATCTTCCGAAGCCTTTGCCATATACCTTGCCATAATCCTATCCTTGATTACATTGGCATACTTACTTCCAGCAACTCCCTGAGGAGATACCACTAACTTGTTACCATTTATGGTAGCCGAGCCAAATCCACAGAATGGCCCTAAACCAGAAGGAGCAGCAATTGCCTCTGCTGCTTCCTTTGATTTAATAATACCTTCATACTTAAAGTACGTCTTCATTGTCCTTAGTATTTTTAAATTGATTTTTCTGTTCTGACATATCTTTAAATGCTTCACCTACATCCTTGAACTTGAGGGTTAACAATTTAAAGAGTATTCTCCATATACTGTACCGTTTCTTAATACCATGTATTTCACAGATGTGTCCATATATACTATCTACTTCGAAACAGTAGCAAATTACTATAACCGTTATTGATACTACTATTGGGTTCATCCCATAGGGTTCTCCAATAGCTTTACCAAGTACAGCACCAAGTAGAACATAGCAGATATAATCTACTATCTTGTTTAGAGTTCTTCTTCCAGCTCTAGATTTTCGAATTTCGATTTTCTGTAACCTACTTGCAGATAACCCAAACCATAAGTCTGATAGGATTAGAATTATTGCAAGGATTATCATCCATCTCAAATCATACAAGATTTGTGTACACTCTCCCAATATACCCACAGTGAATGTCTTGAATAAAGACTGAGTTGTGGTTTCTGTTATTCTATCGATTGTTGAATTTATCATTGTTCTACTATTTGCCAAGATTGATTACTGTAAGTTGTAATGGTAAATGTTTTCTCTGAGAGGTCATCATGTTCCCATTCTAACTTTTGAGGACTAACACTTAAAAGGTCTGCATCTACTACGATGAACTTAGTTCTCTTCGAAGTATCTACCACTGATTCAAATATATACTCTCCAGCTTGTGCAGTTACAAATTCATAACCAGCACCACCTGCGTCATAAGTAGTTACTTTACCAACTTCCCTTATTCGACTATCGAAGTCAGGTTTATTAGAAGTACACTTGATTAAAGTAGATACTTGTTTAACATTCCCCTTTAGTTCTGCATAAGTAGGAGTACAAGAAATCTCGATGATTGTAGGATAATCTTCCAGTATTACTTGACATCTTAATGAAGAACCATCATCTGCCACAAAGGTATAAGTCCCAGCTTTGGTAAGAACAATTTCCTCATCAAGGTTATAGGTTTCCCCGTTCTCATCACAGGTAGCAGTACCACTTACATTGACCTCATTTTTCATTTCCTCAAGATGGAACTTACAAGCAGACTTCTCATCCAGTAATTGGTATACTGCATAAGTATCATCTATCTGGTCTTCTGGTAATGCCCAGTTGGGTTCTTTCCAATGACTGTCTGTAGCATCCGAAGGTACTATCTTTAACTTGTTCTGATATACTACTGGAGAATTATTAACTACCAAAGTAGTCTTAGCAGTAGGGTAAGCTACAGACTGGAAGGTATAAGTCCCTGCCCTATTTGCAGTATATACATAACCATTCTGAGCATCAAAGGTTTCCCCAGTTTCAATTACCCTTACTCTGTAATCACCCCCATTACCAGAAATACGTTGTATCTTTACTGTAGCTTTTGCAGAGCCATTGAATAATGTGACTGTTGGTGGGCTAACAGTAATTCGATATACTGCAGTCTTACCAGATACTACTTCGAATATACCTACACCTTCATCGGTTTCCCTTTTATCCAGTGTACATTTAAACTTATAAGTACCATAACTATTAGCAGTAAACTTATCACCGTTCTTAAACAACTTGGTATCACCGATTAACCCACAGTATAGTTCACCAGTAAATGATTCTGGGTAATTCGATTCGATGGTAAGAGTGGTAGTAGCATCCTTGATACTTTGCTTATCCCCAACTCTAAATTCAGAAGGTGTACATCTTACCTTATATGTAATCTCTTCTCGAGTTACAACAAATGAAGTTTGCTTTACTGGGAACCCTACAATCTCAAAGATGTAGGTACCAGGCTCTGAAAATTCCCAAGTTGAGCCAGAGACTTTCACTATATCAGTACCGGATAATCGTACATTACAGGTTTTCACGGTACCCTTATAGGATACGTTTGCCCTTACTACTGTACTTACTTTTAGGTTAGTAGGAGTTATCTTTCCAGTAATAGGGTCACAAGTAATAGAATATACTCGATTATAAGATTCTTGATTAACCGTGATTTGAGTTACCTTAGTAGGGTCTCCCACACTTCTAAAATAATAAGTACCTGCTCTGGGTATATTAAAAATGGAACCACTTTCGTGTTTAGTGTAACCCCAATTTATATTATCACTGGATATCTGATATCTTAGGTCGGCATTTATCCAATCTGAAGTTACAGTTACCTTTACCGGTACTTCATATACCTCTGAAGTAATAAGATTGGGTTGGTCCGGATTTACTAACTCAGCTTTAATTGTATACCCATCATTTACGGTAAACCCATATTGAATATCGAAAGATACATGATAGGGTATGAATCTTTTAAAGAAAGCCTCTACGGCTTCTCTAAATTTTCTGAAAGCTGCCGAGTTCGAAGTATATCCATGACCGGTAAGTCTAAAGGTTACCGGTATACATTGAGAACAATCGAAAGTATTATCATAGGTATACTTATCGTCATAATGGTAATACTGGTCAAAGTGCGGATTACCTTTTACCCAACCATCATAACTATCAGCCTTTGCAGGGTCAGTTACTACGCAGGTTAACCCATACAGCCTCATCATTATTTCGAAGAACTCAGAGGTACCTCTTATTTTAAAAAGAGATATCGAATACTTCAGGATGTTTCTTACTTGAGTACTGGTTAAAGTAAAGGGTCCCTCCTTTGGTATTATCCAAAGCTTAGATAACTCTTGGAGTTTAGCATCGGAGTAGAACCCATTAAAGTACTCTGCCCATTTCTGTGCATCTATAGTGTTCCCATAAGCAAAGGGCATTTCTCCGAGGAATTGCCAAAGGAAATTGAGATACATATCCGGAGCCTTATCTATATCAATAATGTCTAAGATATTCTCAATATCCTTTGTAATGTAATCTTCAAAATGCTCTCCACAAATTTCTAGAAACCTCTCTAAGATGCCTTTGCCATTTACCTTATAGGTATCTTGAGCTTTATACTCGAATGGCAAAAAGTCGATTAGATTTTTGAGGTTTATCATTATACAATTTCTTTTACGGTTAAAGTCAATTGTGAAGCGTTTTCAAATACTGGTAAATTAAAACCGGGGTCTTCATAGTCATGGTTAGGTTCTGATACCGTAATAGAATATCTGTAACCAGACTGATAGCTATTGTTCTGAATATCCAAAGAGAAGTCAAAACCATTAGCCTTATCTATTACCTGTATAGAATTACCTACAGTACCAGTAGCCATATACCCATTTGATACAGAACGTACAGTAAAAGTAGTGGATGAATTGAAGGTAATATAGTAAGTCATAGACCCTTTAGCCTTATTCAATTTAAACTGACCCAAGTTCAATTCTTTATTACCATAGATGGTAGTAGGCCAAGGTTTAATATAGAACTTAGTAAGGTGAAGGTAATCTACTGTTGATAAGTTATCTATTAAGGCATAGATATCTGATAACCTTACGCTTCCTCCTATCTGAGCTTGCTCTGGAGAATAGGCATTGTATAATGCTGTAAGAATTTGAGTTTGTATCTCGGGAGTCTTATAAGACTTCTTACCAGTAACTCCCATCTCTAGAATAATCTGAACCTTACCTGCAGATTTAACCTTTAACCATGTGGTCATAGGAGCTCTTTGAGATAATAGATTGTATACCCTATTGATTAATTCAGAAGAAGCAACAGCTCCACCATCGGGGCTAATATATACTGTAAGCTTTCTACCGCATTCATAATCGGCTTTAGCTTTGTTTACCCCATCAACCAACATGGCCAAACTTTCGAAATCCTCTTTGGTAATTGCTACTCCCAAAGTCTTTACACTCAAAGGTATATGTTCTTTGAGCATTGTAAAGTTTTCATAGTTTGAACCACCTCCGGCATCGTAAGCATTACTTACGGTAGCATCAGTAATTGAAGAAGAGATTACTGAAGGTACAGAAGTAATAGTATTACTCTTTACATTACCCTGAGTACCATTGGTTAAGTAGAATACCACATTGGTTATTTTTGCTCCTGCTGCAGGCTTCTTACCAAAGGTACCATCCCCAAACATTATATAAGGATTAAGTGCCTCATCTACTGAAACCATAAAGTGTTTGTCTGTAGGTTTGGATTTTGCAAATGTATCTACTAATACCCAAGTTTCCCCACCTATCTGCAATGACATAGAACCTTGTTCATAATACTTACCATTGGGTAGAGTACCCAGATGAATTATAACTCTATCTCCAGTAGGTATTACCATATTATTTAAAGCACTTGCAGTATACTTCTCGTGTTGAACTATAGGTACTTTACAAGTAGTTACATTTGAATACCAAGTTACGTCTCTAGCAGATAACCAGGAATTACCACTAGAATCTGTAAACAGAGTACCTTGGGGTATAGTTAACTTAGCTCCAATGGAATTACCAGTAATGCTTCTGGATAAGATTACATCTACTGTAGCAGCAATTGCTGCTCGAGCATGATAATCTACCAAAGCTCCATGTTTAACTACCGAATCATACCTTCTTGCCGTAGGTAGAAAGGTTTCCCTTGCCATGTTATCTACATAGTAGTGAAGTACTTCGGCAATTGCCGCAAATAATGAGAGGATGATAATTAAGATGTTCCCCTCCGAATAATCCGTTATGAGTTTCTGACCTTGAGGGTCTTTGAGTCCCATAAGGGATTCAACCAGCTTGGCCTTAATCTGTTGATAAGACCTCTGGTATGGGTTAAGCCATTTATTTGTGATTCCCATATTATTGTGTATTTAATGAATTATCCGACCGGTCATAGGTGATATCGAGGTACTGACTAGAATTTGTTCCATTTACTACATAGGTTACTTCTATGTGTATTTTTGCATCAACTCTAGTAACTGTGATATTTTGGAAGGTTATCCTTTGTTCCCAAGCACCTATGGCTTGTTTTAAAAACTCTTTAATTATAAAACTTAGGGCTTGTGAGTTTGGCTCCTCAATACATTGCCATAATTTACTACCAAAGTTTTCCTGTCGAAATCTCTGACCTATCATGTAGTATAATATTGAACTTATATTATCTCTGATAAGTTTGAAATCTCCGTTCACTGGGTACCAACCTCTTTCACCCTTTTCATTAGTTGTAAGTTGGATAGGATAAGTTACACCTATACCAACTAAGTCTGTAAAGTAATTCTTTTCCATTAGTGTATGCAGGTTTTATCCTCATAATCGTCTACAACGAATTGTGAGAAAGGTTTAGTTACTTGAGTTACTGTAGGACCTGAAGAACCTGGTCCAGTAGTTACACCTGAGTGTACATGAGAATTGAACATACTGCGAAGTTGTTCTAGTTCTTGGATAGTTTGATTTAGTTTTTCGGTTAATTGAAAAATATTGATTACTCCACCATTTTCTCCAGTATTAAGTATCACTGAATCGCCAGAAGATACATTTATATCTCCCTCGGCATTTATTACTATCTCTTTCTCCGAACGAACATTTACAGGCCCATTGAAATGTAAATTGAGTTCTCCGTTATCATCATCTATGACTATTAGGTTTCCTTCAGGAGTAACTATCCCCATTTTATTAGGGCCATCCAATGGTTGAGGTATTTGGCTCATTCCCCAACCATGGTATTCCCAGAGTGGTTTAGTTGGGTCTCCAAATTCAAAAGTAACAAATACCGTATCTCCAACTTTAGGAGCTAAGAATTTGAAACCAGAACTAATTGAACCATGTTGTCCTTTAGGATATGCCCAAGCAAATACTCCCCCCATTACCTCTGGAACACATACCTTTACTCTATTCATATGTTTCTCTACATCGTCATTATCAATAACAATGCCTCGATAAACAGAGTAATACCGACCAAGACCCTCTAAGCCTTCGTCGGTTATTATCTTTGCTGTTTCGTAACTCATACCCTTATTTTTCTACATAGATTTGACTTGCTGTTCGCTTATGCCTTTTAGCTATGTCTCGATATACTCGATTAGCTATGGCCATATAATTAAACTTAACCCTATAGTCTTCAGGCACTTGAATTTGTTTAACTGATACCTTGCCCGGGATTAACTTACCCTTAGAGGTAACTGTATTACCTGTAGATAATACTATACCCTCTGCCAAGGCTTGAGGATTATCGGCATTTACTTCAGTATAATAAGCCTTCTTTCGAATAAACTCAGCTTGACCCTTGATATCAATTATGTCCCCCTTATCATTCAAGAAATGCTCATTGTAATATACCTTCTCATTATAAGTAAAGTTAAGATTAAGATTCTGAGAAGTACTTAGGGCTTTTTTATCTTGCCCCTTTTTAGTTTTAGCATTAGCTTTAGCATCATTAGCTACAATATTTTGAGTAGATAAATCAGTCTTAGAAGTTACAGAACCTGATTTAGAATTATTCTTTACTAATTCCATATTAGTTATATACCCTTGACCGGCATCCATAGAATGAGTACACTGTTTTATATACCAAAGCCCTGACCAACGTTTCCCTACATTATCTATTCGGATTATTTGGGAAGTTGCTAGCATAGGTCTACCCACTACCTGAAGTTGACCTACTAATCTTTTCTCAGTTTGCTTTAAGCCTCCATTAGCATTGGCATTAGCTGCCCAAGCATACTTATCAGCTCCACCATATCTACTGAATAAGTTATGGTAGAGCTGATAAATCGGAACTTTAAGGTTTACCCTTTTCATATGCCTTACCTTAACCCTCTTACCATATTGATTTTGACCATAACCCTTAGTAGTATCAACTTCCATATCGGATAATACTTCAGTATATGGGTCTTTCTTTAAAGCTTCGAAACCTCTCTCTGAAGCAGGTAATACTCCAGCTTGAAAATTGATAGCAGAAGCTATACCCGCTCCTGCTTGTTTAGAGGTATAACCCTCTGGGTCATAATCTAAGGGGTCTACATACTCTTCTACCATAAATTTCATACCATCTTCATCTTCGAAAAGATACATTTCGCATTCTAATAGCTTCTTAAGATTAGCTTCTAACTCTTTACCATTCTTAGAGTTTCTTAGCACTTGCTTAAGGGCATTCTTCTTATCATCAGGTAACTCGTTGGCTGCTTGATTAATGGTAGCTCGTATTTCTTCGATAGACATTTCATCAAATCTCCTTTGCTTACCTGCTTCATAAGCACCTACTGGACCCACTGCTTCATATTCTTCTACTCTCTTTTTATATTCTGCAGTTTTTTCCATGTTATACTGAAGCTGAGTGTCCCAAGCATCCATTACCTCAGTTGGTGTAATAGGATGACTTCTATAATCTTCAAACCCATTGCCAGTAATATTAGACACCATAAGATTATCTACCTGAGCCACAGGAGGTCTTAAAGCTAACGGGGGTTTATCCTCTGGCTCATTTATATTAGTTGATAATACCGATAAATCTTTACTATCTGGGTCTAGAGATGGGGCTAATACGGCTTTAACTCTTTTAGTTATTTCCTGAGTAGCAAAAGATACTCTAAGTACTTCTCCATTCTCCCCTTGATAGGTATAAGTACATACGGGTTCTTCGTTGAATTTCCGATTATGTATATAGATAACCCCATCTCTTGAATCTACATACCATGGCCCATTAGTGTACCCTTTCATCTTCTGTTCTAATTGAACTAAGACGTTCTTACCCACCAAGCCAAAGTCACTATCAATTAAAGCTTTTAAATCTTCTGGCATAGCTACTTCAGCTACTCCACTGTATTTGTTAGCATAAAGTACTTTACCAGTAGTAGTACGGGTATTCTCTGTAGGTACTTGTAGTGACTCGTATACTTTATTACTTATTATCTGTTGTTCCATTACTGAAATATTTCTATGATTACACCAGTAGCATTCCCACAACCATTGTCTAAATAGGTAGATAATTTATAACCTTCCATGTCCGAATGAACATAAGCAGGCTGATATCTTAAATCCCCTGAAGAATCAATGCACTTAATAGTTACATGAGTACCTGTAGAATCGAATACTGCCTCGAACTCTCTTACCTTAATTATCTTCACAGGTCCAGATATGAATTGGCCATCGGGATATATGTAACCCCATTGAAGGCATATCTGTTGGTTCTCCTGGATATCAGCAATGTCTACTGTATCAGGATTACCCGTATCAAAAGTAAGAGTAGCCAAGTTTTCTTTTTCCTCATCGTATCTATAACTCCAGGTACTTATATACGCTCCAAGGGGTATACCTGTAATGGGATTCATTATAGGCATACCTCCAAAATTGAAAAGAGCCAAATAGGGTTGGCCCATTCCATTATATAATATAGGTTTCTGTTTAGCTGCCATAAGTCGGTATTCTTATTAGGGTTCCCATTTCTAATTCCTTAAAAGGATTCAGTATCTTATTAGCTTCAGCTATAATGTACCACTTACCAGAATCACCATAGTACCTGAAAGCAATGTTCTGCAAGGTTTCCCCATCTTTAACGGTATGTTGAATATCGTTAGGGGATTCTGGTACTATTGGAGGTTTAGCCTCTAAGGAATAATCCCCATCGTTATACTTCAGAGCATAGGCATTATTATATGGGCTAGCTCCCTTTATATATTGGTTAACATCAATCATATTTAATACCTCCTGTCTTTTTAAGTGAATCGGAATTTATAAAATCTCCATAGGATAAGTTATATGCACTTACTCTCTTGAAAATCAATTCTTGAGTTGCTGCTGCAGGCAATAACCTACCATTACCAAAAGTAGCTGGCTTTCCGGGTATCCTTATTCGATAACCGTTCTGAAAGTTCTTCAGAGTATAAGTTGCTGAGGTAAGGATATAATTGTGGTTATCGAATATACCAGAATCCCCCCACTCAATCTTAACAATCGGAGGAGCAGCCTGGTAACCATTAGATTTAGACCATGCCTCTAATAACCTACATTTATTGATTACCTCTTCTGGATTTTCTGGGTCATTACAGTACCAAGACACATTGAATTGAATAATGTCTTCAGCTCCAGTAAAGTGATACATTGGTACATTGCGACCCATTGATTTAATGGTGGCCCATGTGGTTTCTCCTCTAAAATCTATTTCTGGAGGTCTATTCTGTAAGGTAATGTATTGAGTGGGGTTAACAGTCATGTTATATATCCTTACTTCATTCTGATATATAACATCTGCTTTAGCCTCGAAGTTTCTGTAATTAGTAGTATTCTTATTCCCCTTTGCTGGGTCTACTCCTTCACCTTCTTCTAACCTTGGGAATTGTAATTCCATTCTCCATTTAGCCTGGAGTTGTTTATTTAGAATAGGGTTCTTAGACGATATTTGAGCTTCTCCGATTACCCCATTTGGGTTATAGAGTTTACCCTTTTGAGAATCATCCTTTGGAAGAGTAGAGATAGTTCGATTGAGTAATATCCGAGCTCTCCATAATTTATTTAGGGGACCAGTAAGAACACCTGCCGTATCTCTTGTAAGGTCATTGTACTTTTCAACAATTTTACCTGCTGCTTTATTTAATACTCTAGCCATAGTGTTTTAGTTTTATATTCCCATTACAAATGCAGCTCCAGTAAAATCTTGTTGAGAACCTGGAGCATAATCTCCAACTGCTTGACCATCTACTGAGATATTGATACGAGAATCTCTCATGCCTTCCTTGATAGCTAATCTAACAGCGTTAATAAATTTCTCTTCATTCTGGGCTCTAATGGTAGTTGGGTCTTCTTTCTCTTTATTCTGAGCTTCAGTATTCCTATCTACTGAATTACTAAGGTAACTAATACCCTCGATTAATAAAGGAAGACCTACAGTAATTGCTAATCCCCAAGATCCACCGAGTAATCCCAAGAGTCTACCACCTACTGAAGCTAGCCCTTTTATAGCACCTTGCTTAACTACTTGACTACCTACTTGAGCTCCTGCACCAGCTAAAGCCCCGCCAGCTAAATTACCCGCCATAGTAGTTGCTAATGGTACTCCAGGATTTGGTGTCTTAACATATCTTCCGGTTTTAGTGTTATTAAATCTACCAGCAGAATTCATACCAATACCGCTTGACATCATTTGGAGTTGAACCATGGTTCTCATAAGGTTAACTATCCTTACCATGTGTGCTTCCATAATGGCAAACTGAGTATTAGTTTTTATTGCTGCAGCAGACATACCTTCAGTAGAAGCAGTAGCAATAGTTTGTAAATACCCAACAGACCTAATAATACCTCTTACAGTATTAAATCCTGCAACAATAGTACCTACTACTACTGCAGTAGCTCCTACCCTAAGACCAAAACCTCCAACCCAAGTTTCTGAAATAGAATTAATTACTTTGATTATAGAGTTACCCACCTTTAGTACTGGGGTAAAGATTCTACCCAAAGCCGCACCTGCCGTAACGGTTAAGTTCTCTAAACTTGATTCGAATTGGTCAATTACACCTGCATCGGTTTTAAGACGTTCTTCATTAAGTCGGTTTACTGCTCCCATGTTTTGGTCATAGGTAGCAAGTATCTTACCCATCTTATCTCTACCAGAAGCAATATCCCGAAGTACTGGGAGCATACCCCGATTACCACGAACTCCAAAGATATTGAAGAAAGTTGGTGTTTCAATTCGTGAAGGTAAATCTACTGCAGCCTTAGCAAACTTCTGATAGATAGTGTAAAGGTCTATAAGATTACCCTGAGCATCGAAGAATTCATCTGGACTTAAGCCCAGGTCTGCTAAAGCGTTATAGCCTTTCTTTTTTTGGTTAACAAGAGAGAGCTGTAAGTAACGAATCATATTGGCCAGTGAGGTACCTGCCATAGAACCCTGTATACCCATATCACCCAATACACCAATAGCAGCAGCCGTTTGCCGAAGGTCTACTCCAGCAGTTGCCATATCTGCTCCTGCATAAGATATGGACTGGGCTAAGTCTGTTAAAGATATATTTGCATTAGTAACTGCAGTATATAAATCATCGGTTACTCTAGCGGCTTCTCCCATTGGGATTTGGTACATTGACATGATATTGGTCATCAAGTCAGCTACACCACCTTTCTGTCCCACTGGCATTGTAAAGATTGAAGCCAGCTTAGATGCTGGCCCAATCATTTCTTTAATAGCATCGAATTTATTACCCGCCATAGCCAGGTATCTTTGTCCTGATGCAACATCCGAAGCAGTAAGAGGAGTTATCTCATTGACATCTTTTGCCAATTGTAACATTTCTCTTTGTTCTGCAATGGTAGCACCAGCAATTTTCGAAGCAGTCCAAACTTCATTCTGAACACCCGCAGAGTATTTATAGGCCCTTGCCATTCCCCCTACGAGCTGCATTCCGAAGTCCATTGTATTGGAAGCTGACATCTGTATACCTCTATTCCAGGTATTCATATCATTCATCATTGTTCTGAATGACCCAGATATCTTGCCAGCCTCTTGAGAGAATCGGTCTTTTAAAACCATGGCAACACCGACCTCTACTATACTCCTACTGGTATTCATAATTTACTTTCTTTTCTTTAATTGTTTATAATATTGCTCGGCCATTTCCTTGAATATTTTCCTTATTCGGTACGGAAGACGTAAAAAGCCGAAATAGTCTAAGGCTATCTCGGCTCTGGTGATATAAACAAAATCACTCTCTAACATTACTCTTCCGTCAGGTAGAAAAAATTCGGTGCCCAAACTATAGGATAAGTTCTTTCTTCTCCGGTGGTTGGATTAGTGATATGGGATTCACCTTTGAAGATAGGGTCCATAGATAAGATATGCTTTCTCATCTCAGCCATATCCTTTGCAGTAAACGGAGTAAAGTTTTCTACCTTCTCCCAACTACCATCAACCTCTAAGTGAAGATTACGGCAAAGAAGAGGAGCATTCTTAGTTTGTTTATCCAAAGGCAACTTCATGAACTCTTGTTCTCCCTTACCAGTCATACAATCGAATTTAATTCTCTTGCCAGATGAAAGAGTGTATTCATGATCTACCAATCTAACTCCCTCTGGATAATAAGGGATAGCATCTGGCTTCTGATTTAAATCCTCTACAGTTGGAGTAGTACCGTAATCGAAAAGGAACTCATGAAGGTCTTGGCCATAAGTAATCTTACCACCATTCTCTTTGCCCCAATCATATTCGAATTCTACTTCCTCTCCCAAAGAGAAGATACGAGAATTGAAGATAATAGCATAACGGTCATTGACTGGTAAGTTAAGGGCATCATCTACGGTTAATTTCCCATTAGGGGTAGCAGTAGTTCTAATTACAATTGCTGCAATGAACTTGGTAAGGTTCATCAAAGTCTTCATGTCTGAAAGGTTACTGAGGATATCTTCATCAGCACCATTCTGTTCTCTGATTTCATATTCGAAACCAGAAGGTCCGGTAAATCTAAATGTTCTAAATTCCATAATTTGATATATTTAATGTTTACAAATGTTCATAGTACTCCGTATAACAACAAGAAAGGGGTGAGCCCCTATCACAGGAATCCCACCCCTCCACCGAATCTTAGTGAAAATAGACTAAGGAATTAGTATTTATCTGCAGTACCAACTGAGAACTCTATGGACTCAATGGTATTCTCTGAAGCCATTCTGTCCAAGTCTAAGCCGGTAATCTTACATGGCCATACCTCTTCGAAGACATGGGTATTAAGAACTGAGACTCCATCTTCGGCAAGTTCGTTTACAATTGCCGTTTCCCAGTATTGGCTTGGTACTAAACCACCACCAACTATGTGGTCCTGGCAAGAGTATAGCCAATCATGAAGCCATGTATCAGAACCTGCAGTAGTCATAAGTTTCTCTACGATAAGATTACCTATAGTAACCCTACCTGCAGTTTTAACGTCTCTATTGACGTCCCCATGAGCAACCTGGTCAATCTCAATATCCGGCAAAGTACAACTTTGGAATAGATAGGTATTGATAGGGTGTTTGGGGAACATGATGCTCCACAAGAATTTCTTCCGTGGGTTTTTTACTTTTGCTCCCATTGTGTTATGAGTTTATAAGTTATTACTTGTTTCTACGATTGATACTGCCTTAGAAGCTGCATCGATTACAATCTCCATAGTTACCTCTTGCATAGGAACTACATCCTTATACTTAAGGATAGCACGGTACTTACCTTGACGGGCATCTGCTTCGTTATTAACCGAAAGGTCATCCCAAGAAGTTGCATCTTGGTCACCCATCCAGGTATACTCGGTCATAGCATCTTCATCTACCAATGAATCCAGTGTAGGTTTAACCTCCAACCAGATTCTCTTCCAAGTACTCCAAACGTTTGGTTCTTCGATATATTTGTTGAGTACCGGGCGAAGGAACTTCTTCAGGTAAAGGTTCAGTCTTACGATTGAAAGGAATCTTTCAGAATCCTGTTTTACTTGAGAAGAGAAGCAATGCCATAGCATGGTTTGCTTACCTGCATCTGGAGTATCTTTGATTACCATCTCATTGATATAATTCTGAGCAAGAGTGTTCAGTTCGTTATATCGAGAAGGAGAACCATAGTTGGGGCATACTGGACCAACTGCATCTCCAATAACCCCTCGGTTCATACCAGCAAAGGATTTCCAAGGACCATATTGAGTAGCAGAGGCATCTCCCAAACCAACAATAGTACCCACTACATCGGAATCCTGAAGATTACCGTTTTCGTTGTAGTACTTAAGTCCACCACCAAAGTAGGCAATGTACTTAGAGTTACCTACAGTACCAAGGCAAGTCTGTACCCAAGTTACCTGAGCTTTGTAATCTCTTGCCTGAGTACCTTGAGTATAATGGGTTAAATGTTTGGGAACTTCGATATACAGTACCCATTCCATCAGTTCTTTTGCCATATCAGCAGCAGCCTTGTATACTTTGAGTACCTCTGAATCTTGTTCCAAGTGTTGAGAGATATGTGAAATAAACAATTGGTAGAAGTCTGTGTAGTCTCTTACCAAGTCCAGTGAAGCAATCCATTCTTCGGCAGTTGGAGTGGAACCTGCACTACCGATAGTACCATTAAACAGTTTCTCTGTTTCGGAGGGTGCAGCATCTCCCACTGTAATGGTGATAGCATTCTTAGTACCATCAATGTCATCGGTAAGCCACTTGATTAGGTTTTCAAAAGAGGAACCTGCAGTAATTACCGGCTTAATATATTCCGAGTTCTTAGCAAATGCACTAAGAGCAAGGTAATCTACCGAAGTATTATTGTTATCATCTGCAGTTTTCCAAGTTATTACTGGGCCCTGTTCAAGTACTTGCCCATTAGCTGAATAGATTTTATAATACAAGGTATTGGCTTGCTTATAAAAACCAACCTGGAAAGTATTTGCACTACCAATTGGGTCTCCATATCCCTTGGTTACTAACCCAAAACTATAAGTAGTACTACCCGATTTTAAAGTAATCAAAGCAGAAGGTTTAGCTGGGTCGGTTACAGCAGAAGCAACTGAGATTTCATCTTCTGAATCTTTAGCTTTTCTTACTGCAGCCTGAGAAGCAGTTATTGTACCTTGAGTAGCTCCTTTGCCAAGTACTCGAATAACACGAAGCTTAGAACCACCTTGCAAGGCCTTTTCGATATTTGATACAGAACCATCCGGTACAATTTCAGAACCATAGATTCTTTGGAACTGAGAGAATGTAGAGATGATTTCTGAAGGGTCATCGTATGGACCTTTAGTAGTTCTAGCCAATACACAAGAAACTCCTAACATAGGAGTAGTTTGAAGAACGTTGTTGTTCTTAAACTTAAAATCAACATGAGGTGAAGTTGGCATAATTCTATTGTGATTAAAAGTTAATTACTCGTTTAATTTATACCTTAGAGTATTGTACCTATACCTTAGGTACTTTTAACTCTAGCATCTCATTTTCTTTTTGTTCTAACAATCCAATGAGAACTGAGATATCCTTGATGGGTGTAAGTGTGCCTTCTTCCAAAAGCTTTTCTGGGAGAATGCCATCCTTACATATATAAGTGTATACCTTCTCAAGTATTCCATGTTCTACATCAGGATGGTCATAATAATTACCAATTTCAATGAATAGGTTTCCGGTGGGAGCAAGCCTGCCCTTTTCCCATTCTTCTAAGTCATTGAAGTATGGTCTCACATATCCTCTAGCAGGTAAGCCGGTATATAGGATTGTATGTAGCAATCTCATATCTGCTTGTGTTTGAGAAACCAGATGTACATCTATGGTAATATCCTTAGTTTCATAAGGAAACTCTGAAGCTTGGTAATTACCATCCTCAAGTTTATCACCAATAATGTATTTATTCACACCAATATCTCCAGTATAATAACCCTGTAGTTCTATGGTTATTCTTGGGAGAGTCTTTGGGCCTTTTACTTGGTTATTCCCTATACCAAAAAGTGGTATAAACTTCTTCATACCTTTAATTGCCTCTTGAAATCTTTTTTCGTTTTCTTGAGACAAAGGTAAGAAGTCTTCGGGGTTTAAGGTAAGACCCATTTCCAACATTGTACTAAGTAGAGAGATATAAAAAGTTCTTTCTACTATTTCTTCTGAGTTTACCATTAAAGTCCTAATCTAATATTTAATTGAACACTTTGATTGCCATTGTCATTAATATACCCATTATAAGTTACCTGAATACCTCCAAAACCACTCATTATGGTTTGTAAATGACCAACACAATTTAATTCACTAACCCATTGAGTAGCAATATTTGAAGGATAATCGGTAAGCCATACTTTAAAGGGTATTGGTTCAGAACCAATACCTCCAGGGAATTGACCCTCTATTGTCTTACTTATATCGGTTATCTTAAATTGTTTTATAAATTTAGCAACTTGAATACCATTGATAAGGTAGTACTGATAACCCTTTACCTTACTAATCTGAGCAGTACTAGTATTTTGACCAAGATTTGGGAATGGTATATTCGGGGTTGGTTCAAAGCCATACTCAGTAGTTCTAGTACCTGGAGATTGAGTTATATTTAAAACTATCTCAGTGTTAGGTTCTTGCTGTAAGATAATCTTAACTATAGCAGTTCTTTCCAAAGGGTCATAGTTACTGGGGTTATGTTCTTGATTAGTAGATTTAGTTTTGATAGTAAGCTTACCTGCGGCATTAGCTTTCCCAATTTCTTGAGTTACCTCTAACCAATCTGAGGAGCTTTCAACTTTCCAATCTACAGCACGATATTCATCTTGAGGCTTATTATCGATAAATTTCTGTTGGTAACTGTATACACCTATTTCTAGGGTCTCACCCCTTTTAGTACCATCGAAAGTATGGGAAGTAGTTTCTGGAGTGATACTAAAATAAGTTCCCCAGGTCTCTACTATTTTAGGAGCGGCCTTTTGTACCAGGGTTACTTCCCTTTCTACACCCTGAACTACTACCTTGAGAACCTGCTCTTTTATATTATTCATGTCTTCGTTTACTGCCTTAGGCTTTACCCTAATAGTTGCAGTACCAGTTCCGGATAATGAAGATATTTCAAAGTCTGCTGCCATTTTTAACTTTCCTTATTTCTTTTCTAACTTCATTTCGTATTTCCTTTTGTAAGGCAGCTTTTCCACCAGCAGCCTTAAATGCAGGATTCCAAAGAGGACGAGGTGGTAAATTACCATCTCTGCTACCATACTCTAACATGATAGCTATCTGATTCAAAGTCTTTCTTGAAGTCTTACCAGTATAGGTAATCTTCTTGATTCCAATTGGTAAACCAACGAAAGTTCTATTCTTGGTCTTTACTACAGTAACGGATTTAGCATATTGACCCGTGAGTCGTAATAGAGTATGCTCCCCATATTTCTTTACAGTACCTGGAGCATGTTTTGGCCAAGAAGTATGGGTACCGGGTGGTGGAACACCCGTATTCAAACTTCGTCTTACTATACGAAGAAGTTGATTACCAAACTTTTCTGTACCTTTCGCATAGCCTTCGGTTAAGATACTTGGAGTTTTGGCAATCAACCTTTCTGCACGAGCTTGTTCTCGTTTATCTACGTATATTTTTAGAGGGCCAACTGGAGTCGATAGTGTAATATTAACCGACTTACTTGGCATAATTCTTACTGTTGTTTAGGTTTATCCAATCCCAGCTCCTGAGCAATCCTTTGTAACAGAGCCTCTTGAGTAGAAATTCGTTGGTCCATGTATTGACGGAACTCCTCAAACCCTGGAGCAGGTTTACTTGGAGCAGAAGGTGATTGGTTAATTGAATTGAGAATGTTATCACATTCAGAAACAATTGCCTCAAACTTTGGTCGATTGTTAAGTATATTCAAGGCATTATGTTTCTGCATAGTAACCTCATTAATTATATTCACTACATCGGTAGTATAATATACACCATTATAAATACCTTCATCAGATTGTGATGGCAAGTATATGGTGAGTTGTGATACCGAATCTTGGATTACCAATTCGACACTGTTAACAAAGCCGTCTTTAGCACCAGAGGCCATTGGTTTACTTTCTCCTACCTTTACGATTCTTGCTGTATCAAAAATAGGATAACCAGACCGTCTGTCTTTTTCTAATGTGAAAATCACTTCACCTTTCTGTACCTTTTGGAAAATCAATGTTCTTTCGTCCATAATCATCTTTTATTTATTAAGTTTAAACCAAATGAAACTGCACCTGGATTCCTTTGCATGAAGTCTACCAGGTTTAAGAATTGATAGTATCCAAATTGATTTATGAGTACCTGAGCTTTGTTTGCTACTTCTTGTGCAATCTCTATATTGGGAGCAGGTAGAGCTAATTGTATCTTGAATTCGGTGAGTTGTTCTTGTTCCATAATTCCTTAGTTTAATGAGTTAAAACGGAAAAAGGAGTACACCTAAAAACAGATGCACTCCTTTTAATCATCTTGGTATTTTAAATTACTAAGCTGGCGTTGTAGTACCGGTCTTCAAGGCAGCTACCACTTGATTGACGATGTTCTGGTCTCTCTGAGCATCTATCACTCGATTGAGGCGAGCAATCTCGGTGTCTTTGGCAGTGTTCTCGATGAGGCACTTGATTTCCTGTTGGCCATTCTTGAGGTCACAGCAGCAACGTTCCAACTGAAGAGCCAAGTCAGATTTTACTTCTTTAATCAAGCCTTTGGTTTCACAGCAGCAATCCGACTGTTGGTGTTCCATGTGGCAGAGACGATCCATAACACGGTTGAAGCCTGCGCCCATTTGGTCACGAGAATCTCGGATATCCGAATTCATTTTGTATCCCAAATCGCAAAGACCTCTTTCCGTAGTGAAACGGTTGTTGATAACTTCTTTTCCAACACCGGCAACATCTTTTGCTACACCATTGACTTCTTGAGTAACTCCACGAGCTGCATCAGAGATATCTTTGTAGATACCCGCCTTTGCTTCCTGAACCGTAGCTTCTACTTTCTGAATATCAGCTTGGTATCATTGATTTTGTCCCATACGGAAACTGCAGCAGCACCAAAGCCACCACCTACCAATGCACCACCAACGGCTCCCCATCCAGAGCCCCAACCGGAATTCCGGTTGCAACAGCAGTCATTATAGCCTCTGTCCGCGATTACAACGCCATCACCAGCACCTTTTACTTCTACTCCCATAATGTTTTGGATTTAGAAATTAATAAATAAAATTAACTATCTCATATAAAAATGTTCTAGTGTTGTAATTAAACCCCTACAATTTTGAATACATACTCATAGGTTATTGTAGCAGCACTCTGGTTAATAATAAGTGTTATCTCCTTACCCGATTCTGATTGAGTTACTGTTACTGTGGCAGACCTTGAGGATTCAGCAGTGTTCTCATAAGTTTTAACTGAGAGCCCATTATCTACTATATTAATAGTAGTCCAACTCGGTACATTTCGACTTACTCCTACCGGATATATATCAGAGGTTTCTGTACCATTTATCACTTTCTTTTTATAAGAGATGAATGGAACCTCTTCAGTTTTTCCCAAAGCTGGATGAGTAATAGATTTAGAAGTCTGACTTCCAGGGGCACTCCCCCAATTAAAATAATAATTATAGTATACACTTGCACCACCCTGAGTGATATCCACATAATCAGAAGCCCCTCCATAAGAAGCCGTAACTCTAATAGACCTACTACTTGTACTGGTATTCTCAGAAGCACTAAGTGTAGTACCTGATAGACTAAATCCTGAGGTACCATTGGTACTTAAACTTGGAGTAGCACTATCAGAGCCATCCCTTGTATTTGAACCCGAAGTATAATTCGCATATCTTGGTCTACTAGCACTTGGGTACAAAGTTACACTACCTCCAGTATTACCGATGGTATAAGAACTTGCAGTTAAGCTTACACTCCAAGAGCCATAGGTATACCCAGTAAATTCATTTGCTGATTGGTATACTGGTACACTTACCGATTTAGTTTTACCATTTAATGATAGGGTACCAGTAAGGGTTCCTACCTGGGTTCTAGATTTAACCGTAGTTCCCAAAGAACCTGCACTAACTGCAGTACCATAACTAATGCTAGCACCGCTTGTAATTGTGCCTCCTCCAGTTGTAGAACCATTCCATCCCCAAGTCTGAGAATATGATGGCATAGTTGAGAATGAACTTCTACTTCCTCCACTTGCAGGTATATCGGTTACAGCTCCACCACTTGCAGTAATTTCACTATAAGTCTTATAACCCGCAGATTGAGAACAAGATATGGTTACTTTCTTATTGGTTTCTGCTTGGGTTAAAGTTACGGTACCACTACGAGTACTGGTAGAAGTATTATTACCCATAGTTACTGAAGTACCAGTACCGGATATACTTCCTCCATTAGCTCTAGTATAAGTTAAAGAAATTTGGTTACCATAATTATGGCCATTTCTTAATTCTTGCTTGTATGAAGTTACCGTAAAGGTTTTAGTACCTCCTGTAGCCCCAAATGACATAGAGGTAGGTGATACACTCCAACCATAACTCCAAGATTGAGAGGCCGCTGCTTGAGTGAAGGTTAATTTAAAAGTTTTACCAGATTCGCTCTGTGTAACAAGAGTATTAGAATCCGACCGAGAGGTTAATCCCAGATTCTCTGAAGCAGTCCAAGGAGGTACTTGATTACCGTGATTAGTTACCCATGTGGGTGTATTACTAATAATATAATTTACCGTAACTTCAGCCCCATTAGCTATTCCATCCCAATATTTCTGTTTCGTAGAAATAAAACCAAAATCCTGATTAGAAGAGCTGGGGTTACCCAAAGCATCAAAGCTTATACTACTGTATCTAGAAGTAAATGTATACTTATAGGTTACCTTGTGTATATCTTCCAGCTTTACACATTCATTATTTCCATAGGAACTGGCATTGGATAGTTCCAACCCCACATAATTCTCCCCTGTTCCTGTCGAGGAGAGTGCTAACAATTCAGCCTTGGTAGGGCAGTCATTTCCTGTCTTACCAAGGCCTACTTTAGTTTTGACAGCACTCCAGGTTGCTATCTCTCCCATGATTATTTATTTTTAAGTTCTTGAATCTCAGCCTTCAAAGCCTTAATCTCATCGTAAAGAAGTTTAACACCCTCGATTGCCAAAGTTGACATCTTGTGATATTTAACTTGTTTTACGAGTACATATTCTTCTCCATTGATTTCCAAGGTTTCGAATTCCTCTGGATTAGGTACCGTAGATTTCTCTACTGGAACTTCTTCCACATATTTACCAAAGCCTAAACCCTCGAGGTTCTGAGCAATAGTTCCCTCATCTTCCTTACCAAGCATACTAAATGACTTAGTAGGTATCTGGCAAATCTGGTCTAGAGTATGATTCAAATCTTTAATGTTATCTTTGAGTCGAATATCTGAAGACTCTTTCCAGAAACCGGAAGGAGCAGTAGTCTTAGCAAATACTACCTGGTCGGTAGTTGCCAATCCCAATTGAGCTCTAGTTACTGTATGAGGATTATCCTTTCTACCTGCATGACTATTGATAGAAGTCTGAGCAGTAGTACCTGCAGCCTTAGCATCAGCAATAGCAGTAGCTTGAGCAGTAGATACTGGTTTATCTGCATCCGATGTATTGTTAACATTACCCAAACCAACTTGAGCCTTAGTAACTGTATGAGGATTAGATTTATTGGCAATGTGATTATTTACCTTAGTTTCCAGGGCAGTTATATCTGAACCCTTATCGGCAATCAATCCATCTACGTAAGTTTTTAATTCTGTACGAAGAGAATTGATAGCATTGGTTCTATCCGTAATCTCATTTGCCAACCCCTGTACGGTATTATCCAAGTTAGTCTTATCGGATGCCGTCATTACACCAGCAGCAGTTTTAGTTGCTGCTGGGAGTAAAATACCAGATTGAGAATCATTAACTTGGTAATGTCCATTCTGCTGTTTTTTTGCATACCAGTAATTAATGGATATGCCAGTAGTAGTAAAACCTAAATTAAAAAGACTACCCGGTTCATTACTAGATTTTGCCAAGAGTATTTCTGGTACGGTTTCCAATGATGCTTTAATCTCATTATCTTTTGCAATACGGGCCTCTTGTTCAGCTTCAATAGCATCTGGTAAGGTTTGATTAAGCTTTATTACACTATCGGCATCCATCAGACCAGCTTCTTGAGTAGTGGCTGGAGTTAGAGGGATTACCATCCCATCGGGTTTATCAATGTAATGCCCTTGACCATCCGTAGCAGAATAGTTACATAAGATAATAATATTACGCTTATTTCTGGTAGCTATTGAAACCTTACTAATTAAATTTTTAGGCATGCTAGATACCACATCCTCAAGATGCTTACCTCTACTACCTTCGAAAGCAGTACCTGCGATTTCCCCAATGATAAGAGACGAAGTATTACTGTCTACGAATTTAGTACCTGACCAACGGAATTGGTATGGAGGTTCACCATCGGCAACATTTATATAAATCTTACCAGATTCTCCAACTACGGGAGTTTGGTGACCTGCATCCGTATACAATTGAACATTAGTAAGACCTCCAGTGGGGCTTACATCATAGGTAGCATATACTTCAAGTACATCATCTACATATGAAGGCAAATGGTTAGCAGGTACTAACCCATTCCCATCCAAGGGAGCAAAGCCATCAGCCTTACCCTTAGTTGCTACAAAGGCATCATGCTTAGCTTCTAGAGTGTTAATGTTATTCTGCAGTTTATTATCAAGGGCAGTGTCTGCCTCAGTTCTATCGGCAATCTCTTTATCAATCCTTGCACCCAATGCAGTATCAGCAGAAGTACGAGCAGTTGCTTCATCGTTTACAGCTTTAGTAAACTTGGTATCTAAAGCAGTATCTGCAGCTTTTCTATCAGCTACTTCTTGAGCAAGAGCGGCTTCTGATTTACCGTCCAAAGCTTCGATAGCATCTTTACGGTCCTGAACCTCTTGAGCAATAGCATTGGGTAATGTCTCATCCAGATTAACTTTATCTTGGGCGGTCATTACACCAGCTTTCTCTGTAGTAGCTGCTGGGATATGAGTAGTCTTATAATCTTCAGGCTCATGAGTATAAATACCCTCTTCTTTTTTAGAAGAGAAATTATGAGTTAAAGTAACATGACTGCTTTGTTGACCTACCTCAACTGGTTTATCACCAGATAAGATAATAATATTATCTGGTATAGAATCAAACAGCTTCTTATCTGCTGCAGTTTGTACACCAGCTTTCTCTGCAGTAGAGGCAGGCAATGTAATAGGATTCTGTTCTACTGTACCATCTTCAACTACGGTCTTAGTAGCAGCTATGCCAACAGTAGTTTCATTGGGAGTTACTGCACCAAGAGCAAAGTTAGCCGTAGAGATTCTATCTAACTCAACCTTATCCTTAGCAGTCATCGTACCAGCCTTAGTAGCCGATACCTGAGGCAAATCGAAAGTTTCGGTAGTATCAGCATTCAAACCGTTATCCTTAGTTACGGTTACTGTTACCTTATTAGCATCAGAAGCTGCAGAGAGATCAGTTAAAGAATTGGGGTCTAACCCATCTAACTTAACCTTGTCTGCTGCAGACATAACTCCAGCAAGAGTTTGAGTTACCGGAAGTAAATTCTTGGTAGCTTCTACTTCTTCACCATATTGGTTATTTGCCTTATCCTTGGTTGAAGTCTTTACTTTGAAAGAAAGCTGAGTACCTGTTCGGGTTACAGTACTAACATCGGTAACCATGGTATCAGGCAAAGCATCAGAAGTACCTTCTTCAGCTACCAGTCTTTCTTCATGGTCATCGGTAATGTTAGTGAATTTATTATCTAAGGCAGTATCAGCATCGGTTCTGTCCTGAATTTCTTTATCGATACGTTTACCCAAAGCTGTATCGGCAGCAATACGGGCAGCTTCTTCTGCATCGATGTTATCCTGGAGAACTTTATCTGCGGCCTTTCTTTCCTCTCTCTCTGTATTTAAGTCAGAAGTATTCTGGTCAATCTTTGCTTCTAATCGAATATCCTCAGCCTTACGAGCAGCGATTTCATTATTCAGCAAATCGGTAATGGCAGTATAGTTACCATTAATGTTATCCTGAATACCCTGAATCAATTCCAGATTACGTTGAATATTAGCAGCATTCTGAGTTACCAGAGCATTGGTAGCATTCAAGGAAGTTAACAGTTCAGTCCGTGTTTCACTTACAAAAGTTCTCAACTCATTTACCGTAGTAGTAAGAGTATTACTTAAGTTAGTGAAAGTCTGTTGCAGAGTATTATCTCCTTGTTCACGCAGATTCTTTTCAGCTTCAAGCTTATTCTCCAACTCAGTAAGCTTAGCAGTCATAGTTGCTGCAAAGTTAGGGTCATCACCGAGAGCCTTAGCAATCTCAGCCAAAGTATCAAGTACCTCTGGAGCAGAGCCAATAATCTTTTGGATAGCTGCCTCTACTTGTTCAGCACTCTGGAAATCTGAATCGTTTAATAACTCAGATACCTTAGTGATGTAGTTTGCATGTTCTTCGATGCCATCCAACTTGGCATATAGCAAGTCAGTGAAGTCATTTGAAGAAAGTACTTTACCGTCTACCTTATCTACCTTCTTTCCATCCATTGCCTGGTCAGCAGCAATTCGATCTGCTTTTTCCTGAGCAATAGCATTATTAATAAGGGTATCTTGGTTAGCACGTTCTGTAGCTTCCTTATCGATATTATTCTGCAACTCGGTATCACCAGCTAAGCGGTCATTCTTTTCGGTAAGTATATTTTGGTTGATACCCGCCATATCATCTTTATGGTTCTGAAGGTTGGTATCAATCTTTGCCTCAAGTGAAGTCTCTTTGGCAATTGCTCGGTCTTTCTCTGCATTAATAGCAGTAGTATTAGCATTTACCTTTGCTTTTAATTCATTCATAGCATCGGTATTACCTGCCTCTAGAGAATTAATACGAGCTCCCAAAGCATTATCACCAGCAATACGGTTTTCCTTTTCTTGTTCAAGCTTAGTATTAAGGCTAGCTACCTCAGATTCCAAAGCCTGCTTAGTATTATCCAACTTAGCAGTGAACTCAGTACTCAAGGCTTTATCAGCTGCAGTACGATCTGCTACTTCTTTATCAAGGTTTACTTGGAGAACCTGGTCAGCAGCAGTCCTTTCTACTCTTTCAGTGTTAAGGTCGATATTAAGGGTATCGATACGAGAACTCAAGGCACTATCTGCATTGGTACGGTCAACGATTTCCTCGTTAATCATATCCTTAACTTCCTTGTAGTTATCCCCTACAGTCTTAGTTAAGTTTGTGATTGCCTCTGAATTTCTTTCGATATTATGTTGGTTAGTAGCGATTGCCGTAGTATTGGCATTTACCTGCTCGGTAAGCTCATTACGCAAGGTATTGATAGACTCTTGCATACTCAAAGCCAAGTCTGAGATACGCTGGCTAACATTAGCCAAACTTTGAGTATATGCTTCATCGGCAGTCTTTCTTTCGGCAATCTCTTTATCCAAGTTAGCCTGAATTGTGGCATCGGCATCTTTACGGTCTTGGATTTCTTTGTTAAGGTTATCCCTTACAACCCCGAGTGCAGCATCTCCAGTAGCAGACTTATTGTCTACGTATTCTTTCAGTTTAGTTTCAAGGGCAGTATCTGCATCCTTACGAGCTTGAACTTCAGCAGCTACTTCAGCACTGTTTGCCTCGTCTCCTGCAATACGGTCTTCGATTTCTTGGTTAACCTGTTCTGTAATTGCAGCCAACTTCCTAGTGATGGTAGTTGCAAAGTTGGGGTCATTTCCAAGGGCATCAGCAATTTCCTTAAGAGTATCAAGTACTTCAGGTGCTGAACCAATAATCTTTTGGATAGCCGCATTTACTTCCTCTTCAGTTTGGAAACCGGCATCATTGATAAGCTGGGAGAGATGGGTAATATAGTTTGCCTTTTCTTCTATGCCATCAAGTTTAGCTTTGAGTATATCGGTAAAGTCGTTCTTAGTCAAAGAATAACCTTCACGTTTATCTACCTTCTTAGCATCAAGGTCTTTATCACCCTTTTCTCTAGCAGCAGCCTCGGCAGCAATAGCATTAAGCAATTGTTCTTTGTCTTCTACACCCTGCTCTTTTATATCCTCAATTTTGTGTTCAAGAATTAAATCCTGAGCAGCACGAGTGGTAGCCTCTGAATCTATATTGTTCTGTAATACCTGGTCTGCAGCAGTACGTGCTTGAGCTTCCTGGTCAATCTTACCTTGAAGAGCATTGTCTGCATTGGTACGGTCTGTTACCTCTTTAGAGATTTCGTTGTGAAGAACTTGGTCCTCAGAATGACGGTCTACCTTCTCTTGGTCAATCTTACCTTGAAGAGCTAAAGTATCAGCCTGGCGATTAGTGATTTCTTCATTAATCTTAGAATCCAGTACGGTATCTGCATTGGTACGATTTGCAGTTTCTTCAGCAATCTTTGCCTCGAGTGCGGCCTTATCATTGATATGGAGAGTCTTAAGGTTATTTACACTTTCCTTAATCTCATTATCGGCAGCGATACGTTCATCTTTTTCCTTTTGAATAAGGCCCTTGAGTTCTTTCTCAAGTTCACCATTATCTTGATTTACCTTATCTTCAAGGTCTTTGATGTCTTCAGCATTCTTATCTACCTTCTTCTCAACTCGGTCGATTTCAGCTTTTAAGTCTGCCTTAACGGTATCAATCTTCTTATTGATTTGGTCTAACCCATATTCTAGGTTATCCTGAACTGCAGCTACTGCAGCACCCAGAGCAGCTTCGGCTTCCTTAGCACGATTAACCTCTTCGGTTAAAGCAGTACGAAGGTCGGTTAATTTATTAGTGATAGTAGTTGCAAAGTTGGGGTCATTGCCCAATGCTTCTGCCAACTCTTTAAGAGTATCAAGGGCATCATCAGCACCATCAACCAAATCACTAATCATCTGTTTAACTTCTTCCTCGGTTTGATATTTCAAATCATTCTCAAGCTGAGAAACTTTAGTGATATAATTTGCATGTTCTTCGATGCCATCAAGTTTAGCCTTCAACTCATCGGTAAAATCATTTTTCGATAAGTCGTATCCTTCTTTCTTATCTACCTTATTCTTGATAGAAAGTACGAAGGCCCAGAACTCATTTATAGTTCCTCCAAAGCCAGCTTTAACAAAGTCATCATAGTAACCCTGTAATAATCGCTGGTCTATTTCTTCGCAGGTATAATACTTACTTACATACATATTTTATAAAATTTAAGGATTAATTACTGCACGTTGACGACCCAGTAAGAATTCAGAATCGATATCCCTGAATGGTTCTCCCTCTGAACCACAGAAGGCATTCATTGGTACATCCGGATTTTCGGGGTCTACATCTCCACCGTCCTCAATATCTCCCCGTATGCAAGCATAATCAGGAAGCCTATTTACACGGAACTTTATTACCTGGCCTATACCAGGATGAGGTATTATTTTATCCCAGATATCCCCGAAGTAATCTTGAAAGCAGGTGACAAATTTGTTTCCGGTCATCGATTGAAATGCCGTTACATCATTGCCATTACCTTTCATTTCAATATGAACTCCAGAGGTACCATTGAGGATAACCAGATTACTATCAAACCAAATTCCACTGTTTGTAGTAATTGGTGTCCACCTCAGTACTAACATCTTTGCCATATACTTTATTTTTATTCTACAAATTCAACTTTGGTATCTCGGTCTCTCTTTAGGATAATCATGAAAACTAAAGCCTCATCCTTTGCCTGAGCAGTCTGAGTATCTCCAGAAGGCTTATACGTTATACCATTAATTACAAACCTATCTTGTTCCCAATTAAAATCCCAATAACCTTCCGGTGTAAGATAACCGATTTGTTCTATATAAGATTTAGAAATTAGTATTGATAAGTTTTCATCATCCAATTCTCCTGAAATAGTTGCCTTATTGATAGGCCAGTTTCTGAAAGCATTGTAGTAACATAATGCCTCGATTTGGATGTTATAATATTTAGGTATACTGTCTTCGGCATGACTGAGAAGCTGATTAACATGTTTGGCCCAGGTTATGGATTGCCTACCAGCATCCCAATCTAAGAAGTCAGTGATAATTTTCTTGTATCTATCCCAAGAGCGGTTCTTTACCATTCTCCAGGGTTCTTTTGTCATAACTTAGTTAAGATTGATTTCTTACCACCTTTTACTGGAGCACTTGGGTTGGGTCCATCTAATACTCCAGGTTGCCTTCTGTTAACTACTTTTGGGACTACGGTTCTAAATACTTCATCACAGAATGGTAAGTAGATTTCCAATCGTGAAGCTAACATACAAAGGTTCTTTCTTAATTCATCTATTAATCCACCTGGTTGCATTGCTTGAGAAAGTGTTTTCCATAGGGAACTTGTAGCATCTGCCAAGGTATCATAATATTGCACTTCAGTAGGCCCAGTAGTGATTTGTTTTATCCTATCACCTCGGGCAAGTTCGGGTTTAGAAGTACCATCACCAGTTTGTTCTTTGGTAGAAGTTAATTGACTTAGGTATTCTGAAGTACTTGTTAATAGATTAAGTATCTTCACATTGAGAAAGTCCCATGCTGCCAATTCCATTATTAATTGGTTTTCTAGTGCTTCATACCATAATTCATCAGTATACTTATCTGCAGGAATTTGGTGATTTACTAGAGGACCAATATAATATTGCCATTTGGTGATGTAGATAGATTTATCTTCCCTGGTCATTCCCTCTGATATCTCTGAAGGAATATAGTGGTCGATTAAGTTATATATTGTATCGGCTAATGCCGTATGACCATAATCACAAACTACCAGAGTCTTATCTACGGTGATATCTAAACCATTAGAGTTGGTTACATGTAGGGTTACTGTATAGAAACCGGGAGTTTCATAAGAATAGGAAACATGTCTTCCACCATTGAAAACCTCTCCCTTATCATCGCCAAAGTCCCAGTCAAAAATGGATTTGGCCGGGACTTTGGATATGACTCTGAATGAAACTTCCAGACCTGACGTAACGTACAAAAAGTCCAGATTGTTATTCATATTAGTCTGTCTTATGTAATTTTCATAGATTACCCTTTAGAAGAGGATTCGAATTCTTCCAGCAAAGCCTGAAGAATTGTTTCTACTGTATCATCTTTCTCGGCAACGATTTCATGAAGACCTGCTACCAGTTTCAGTTCTTCCAGGGAATAGCCCTTTGCAAGTTTTTCAAGAGTCATGCCTTTCTTGAACTGAGCATTCAGTCTCTTATCCAACTTTTCGATGTCGGCCTCTGAATACTTTTCGATTTCTGATTTATCAGCAATGATAATCAGATGGCCAGAGGCAATTGCCTTCTGAATCTTTGGTGCACGGAATTGACGACGAGAGAGTTCCTTGTCTTCTCCTCTACAAACGGTAATACCAGTTGATTGGTCATGAAAACTGTAAGCTCTTGGTCCCACAGTTACTGTATATTTATCTTTAGCCATATTTCCTAAGATTTAAAAATGATTAATGATTAAAGAGAGGATAGGTCTTTTTAGTTACCTACCCTCTCAAGGGAATTTATATAGATGAAACCGGACGTCCCTTATTATTCTAGGTTAACCATCAAATATGGGTCTACGTTCATGAACTCGGGGAAGCCGAATTCTGAGAACTTCTTGTTGGCAGCCAGCAACAGAGTTGCATCCTGGTACATCTTAGAGAAGCCAGTAGTCAAGCTTGCATAGATTGCCTGAGTCTGGTTAGAAACGATTCTTTCAGATTCAAGCATCAACTGACGAGCAGTAAGCTTAATCAAGGCAGCAGATGTATCAATCAACAGCAACTGTTGGTCGGGTGTACCCGGGTGAATGTAGAAGTCAGCATTCTTGGGAACAGGAGACTTAACATTCAGGGTAGCTTCTGTAGTACCAGAGTGACGATCCTTGAATTCCGGCAAGTTCAGCATTTCGATTGCCTGGTCTTCACCACCAATCATAGTTTGGAAGTTACGTCCCATACGAGCAGCACGTACCCAAATATGCAGAAGGTCTTTGTAAGTGATACCGTTAGTTGTTTCGTATACACCGATTACCGGGGCAGACTCAGAGCCATCAGGGTTGTTACCATTGATAGCAACGTCCATAGCCAGAGTATCCAGAGCATAACCCAACTGAACACCAAAATCACGAAGGTAAATTCCCAAGACATCGAGTGAAACATAGTTACGAACTTCATCAGTAAGTTTGAAACCTTTTCCGATTTTGAAGAGGCTAACTGATTTCTGTCCGAAGCTAACATCACCCAATGGGATAGTTTCTGCCTCATTAACCTTTGCAGGGGCAGCATCCGACATGTTAACCATCGGCATGATTGCTTGCAAACCATTGATGGGTTGATCAGATGCAATGATGTTCGGATAGAACGGAGCCTGGCGCATACCCAATGTGATAGCAGCACGGATGATTTCCGGAACAATCCAACGAACATTCTGTTGAGGCATTGTAAAGATGTTCTGCATCGTGTCCACTTTTGGATTGATGCCCATCTTTTCAAAAAGTTCATCTTCTGAAATACCCCATTTACCGGTAACCAATTCTCCAAAAGTTACCTCTACAGGCTTCTTGTCCTGTGAACCGGAACGAACAGCTTCCAAGCTTCTTACCATTTCCGGCAGCTCATTCATAAAATCCTGAGCCTTCAACTTTGTAATATCTATTTTATTTTCCATAACTTCTTTTCTCTTATTTGATGAGTACTTGAATTACCTCATTTGCCTCTTCTGCTGGATTAAGGGCAATGAACTGGGTTGAAGTTGCTTGGTTAGCTTTTACGAATCTATCGTTAAGCAATTCTCCATCGGGAGTTACATAGCCAGCTTCGATATTTTCGTTTGATACCCAGTTACAAATCATGTAACCTTCCATAGCTACTGTTACCTCTACCGGGAAATTTCTTTGAGGTTGATAAGCAGGGTTAACGTTATCCGTTACTGCTACACCCAAATAAACTTGAGTAGCTGTATCAGTGCAAGGGTAAATCAAACCTTCTTCATTCAAAGCCACTGGCATACCCTGTACGATTTTCTCTCCAGCTTTAACATTGAAAGCCTGGTGCAATTTGTGTGACTCACTTTTGTAAATCACCGCTCTCGGGGTTCTTTCCCCAAAGAGAGTAAGTTGCTGAGGGTCGTTTACGATTTTAGTTTTTTCCATAACGCGGATTATTTATATTAGTTATTTGATTTTGTTTCGATACAAGTTATCGATTACATTCTTAGTACTCGGAGATTCTGAATTCCGTTGGGTATCAGTACCCTGGGTTCCAGTTTTACCCTCGGTATCATCCTCAGCAATTGAGGAAGCACGGTTGACGTCCTTAGAACCACATTTTGAGCAAGTGAGAGGGAACTTCTCTTCCAAGCGAGCTTGGTAATCCTTGGTCAAGGAAATAAGAGTAGTAATACCAGTAGTCTCGGCATTGAGCATCGTAACGATTGTCTCATCTACCTTATCACCCATCAACTTCTTGTAGGTTTCTACGGCATTTTCACGTAGAGAAGCAATGTGATTCTTTCCTACGGTTGCCATTTCCTTCAAGTTAGCTACTTCGGCATTCAAGTTGGTAATCTGTTCCGTAAGAGAAGTTTTCTCTGTAGTAAGATTATCTACCGAAGTTTGCAATTCGTTTCTGGATGATACCAAAGTCTGAATGCAGGCAATTACATTTTCCTGATTCATCTCTTTACCTTCTTCCAGGGTAAGCATGTTATCCCCAAAAAGGATTTCAAGAAATTTTTGTAATTCGTTCATGTTATCTTTATTTGAATGATTATCATTGGCATCATTATCATTAAAAGAACCCTGAGTATCGTTCTTTTCTTGATATGATGTTAAATCTGATTTATAATCAGTAAAGAAGTATTGCTTCGATTTATCATCTCTGTATTCTTCATAAGATGCCCAAGTTCTTTTGGCAAAGGTTGGGTTAATGATTTTACCATCCGAACCAATTTTCTGGGCAAATGAATCAGCACCATGTGAAACTAGTGAGGTCTCAAGGTAACGAACAATTTCAGTAACAATTCTACGTACCATAACTCCCTTAGAGTCATAAGTACCCAGTTTCTGATAAAATTCGTTATCTTCCATTTGGGGATGGGATTTATCCCACTTAAATTGTACAGTAACAGAATTACTATGAATTGAAGGAGGTTCCATAAGGATGCCTCTAGCAATTCTTGGGTTTGCCTTACCATCGATTTTCAGAATACCGTTGATACCAGCGGGTATAGTAAAGCTACCGTCTTTATAGGATTCCTGCCACATTACTTGTGATACAGCACCAATAGCATTACCGATGTTGGTTTCATGGTCACAGTTTACTGTTTGACCAAGCAACATCTTCATAGAAGCCTTTAGTACTCCATTCTGACCAAAGTCTGTCGGGTTCCAATTCTTAGATACAATCGTTTCTGAAAGTAATCTGAACATTGGTTCGATAAACTCTTCGTCCTTAGGAGTTAATTCCGATTTGTCCAGGTTAGGGTAATAGGTATTATAATCTATATCCCCTCCCCAAAATCCAAATTGAGCAATGGTGTCCGGTGTAGGGTTTTTCCATTTGTAATAATTCTCTGAGAAAGCCTTGGCTCCCACTGCTTCTGGGATATACCCAGCCATAATGGTATGGCCTTGACCTATCACCATAGAATCAAGATGCTCTTTGTTTTTCTTTGTAAATTTACTCATCTTGCTTTAGTATTTTGGTCTCCTCGAGAAGGAGCCGGGTTATTCTTATCTCTTGACCTACGAGCAGATTGGTTTTTATCATCCTGCCTTTGTTTCTTCTTGGTACCCTCTTGAGGGTCTATATTACCTCCCTTAGCAAATTGGTCCTCAAGTGAAACTCTTGGTTCTTTCTCATCAGGAGAATCATAACCCATTGCCCAAGCATATTGCTCTTGGCTAATGATACCTGCCTTATACAATAAGTCAAGGTTCTGTATCTTATACTGAAGACCTTGTTGGATTTTAACTTCATCAGAAACTGTAGAAGTTCCCCAATCAATCTTCATTCCCTTATTATTAAAGCCTGCCAGACGCAGTTCTAGAGAATAAAGTCGGTCCAATACATAAGCTACAAGCATTTGGATATTTTTTAACTGGCTAATCATCTTAGACAGCATTATACCCGTTGCACCTTCACCCGTAGTAGATGATACCCCAATGATAGAGCCATTAACTCCCAACCCATTTGCTACAGATTGTTGGTTCATATTCCAAGGCTTCTCGATATTACCGAGTTCCTTAGTAGTAGAGTTAAGTTTGAATTCATGGTCATCTATGTAACCAGCAACTACTCCATCCTTCATACCCTCTTTAACATTACGTTTAAGGATATTGAGTTCATGGTATAATCTAGATTCATAAGCTTTGATACTCTCGTTGGGTCTTTGTGGAGATTTCTGCATCTTAGCTTCTAAGAAACCAACCATACCACAAATCTCCATGATATGTTTGAAGTTAACCTTCATATCATTCTGACCCTTGAGAGAATCTAATGCTGGCATAAATGGAGGAACTCCATAAGGTTCATCGGTATCATTGAACATACCAACATAGAAATAAGTTTCTGGGTTAAGCTTAATATAATCTTGTTGCTTAACAAAGAAATTCATATTCTTTTGGTAAGGAGCATACACCCCATTTAATTCACGTTTAAACTTGATGTGTTCTGGCTTAAGGAATAATATAGTAGCCAAACCATCAAGCTTATCATTTGGTACTCCTTCTACTGATATTGCCCCACTTACAAGAAGTTGAACAATCATTTTGTTAACTAAACCATCTATACCAGCAGTATATCTGGTCCATCCCTTGGTGGCTTTCTTAAGATGTTCTCTCATCTTTGAAGCCTCTTCATCGGTATTATTAGGGAAAGTTACTGTATGACTGGTGTTAGCTAACTTAAACATATCTTGCAATGCAATGCCCATATCAGGATTTACCTTATATAAATCCCGAATTAAAGGTATCACATCAACACGAAAAGAGGGTTCAACTAATTTAGTCAACCCTTGTAATGATGTAATTAAGTTATCGCTATCATCGTCAACTGAAACCCTACCAGGTGAAATTGATGTGGCAGGCTTCTCCTCTTTATTAGAGGATGTACCATTCTTGGGAGGGTCCTTCTTACGTCCCCAACCCCAACTAAAATTGAAGTACTTTTTCATCTTGGTTGTACGATTACGTTAGTTTTTCCTTTCCTTATGTGATTACATATTGCTTTTCCAAAGATATCATCATCGGCATATACATCCCCTTCAAGGTCTACATCTACAGCTGAATTGTTAGCCCTATGTTTACCCATTGCAACAGGTCTACCTAAACCATCATAAATGAAGGTATAAGCTTCTTGTACAAAGAATGGGTCCTTAATGGTTACGTGATCTAATCGAATATCTTCTTCTAAGTTTTCTATTATCACTGAACGATTCTTTTGGGTGGTTAACCAACCAGGGGATTTATCCATTTCAGGTCTACTTTTACCTTTTTTCTTTAGCATCTTCTGGTAGTAGTAAAGGTTAGGGTAGCCTTCATCTTGAAGCTTAGAGGTTACCGATAAACCAACGTCATTGGATTCTGGAGCTATTACTGCCCAGTTAAACAACTTCCCAGTATCACCAAGTAACTTAGCATAAGCTCCCACTGCCATTCTTCCCTTATATACTACTTGTTCTTCTCCTAGCTTATCCATACAAGTAAATGAAGAGTAGTCAGAAGCTCTACCAGTTGAAACGTCTGCACCAATAAAGTATTCTTTGTCTGGTTCTGGTTCACAGAATTGTCGGTATTGACCATTAAATCTCTTCTTAATAACTGGGTAATCACTAAGGCAGTCTTCGATAGCTTTAATATCGGCTAAGTCGAAGACTGTATTACCAGATGATAAGAAGTCACCATCAATTTCTTGTGCAGTTCGTTTTGCTCCCAAAGCAGAAGACATTTGGTTATACCAATTGATATCTCGTTCTGGGTGCATTTGCCAGTATAATCGAATTGGGTTAAAAGGATTACCTCCTGCAATGGCATCTACCCAAGTTGAGTGATAGAAATTACCAACTCCATAGGGAGTGGAATTGACGATGGCAGCTCCACCAGTGGAAAGAGTAGGAAATGCAGCAGCCCAAATTTGAGCAGCCCATCTTACTACTGCTGCCTCGTCAATTACCAGAAGAGAAAGGGATTCCGAACGACCGGCTTCGGATGATGTCGGAATTGATTCAATAAATGACCCATTATCAAATTCTATCATGGAAGCAGAACCGTATTCTCCAGCTCTACCATTGATTATGGGAGTTTGAAGGTACCATGGAAGATTCTTGTACATGAACTTAATCTTCTTAAGTACCTTCTTAGCAGTTGTGTCTTTGATAGAGATAATGTTTATCTTTTTGTTGGGATGGTACATCGCCAACCAAAGACAGTACATTGAAATAAGTTCTGTAATTCCTGCCTGACGGAACTTGAGAATGATATTGAATCGTTGGGCAATGAAATTGTAGAGAACGGATTTCTGAAATGGGTATAAATCAAATCTTACCTTTCCTCTTACTGGATGTATCACATAGCAAAAAAGGCTAAAAAAGAAAACATCACTAGAAACTCGGGATAGGTTTGATAGCTCCTCCCGAGTTAACGTAGTTCTAGTTTCTGAGATAGTCTTTGCCATATCTAAAAGTTATACGTTATTTGAAATTCGATGTCAGTACCTATACCAGATTTTATCTTTGGGTAGTAAAAGGTATTGACTCCGAATTTGTAATTAAATCTCTTAGTCTTGATTGAAAGACCAGCTCCCATATCGAAGAGATTATTGAAAGGTCTGTATTTGCCATAGACGTATGGACTAAGTGATAACCTTGCAACTTTCTTTCGAGTTAATTGACCTTCATACCAGTTGTAGTTGTACTTATCTAAATCGATTGGGAATAATCTAGTTGAATAAGTGTTAGTCTCCTTATTGAACAGACTTAAGTTCAACTTATCTTTCTTCAAAACAATTTGAACCAGGGAATCTTGGTTACTGATAACTGGCTGCCTTAGTATGGAATCAGGAAAGAGAGTTGGCTGCTTATTATCATGAACTAAGATTTTACCTGGTTCAATTTTTTCAGAGTACTTCTTCTCTGGTTTGAAGGGTTTCTCTGTGTATACTGTATCTGGGATTTCATTGACCGCTAGTTCCAGGGAATCAACCCTTCGAGAAAGTTTGTAATTCCTGAAGCAAAGGTAAATAGTAAATCCTAGAAGTACAATAAACAAGGCCCTCTTAAATGTCTTCATCCTTGATTCTCAAATAAGTGTCCTTAGCAATGAACTTATCCATACCAATACGGATTAAAGCTTTCATACTTGAACTTAATTCCGAGGTAGGTATTCTTAATCTAAATTCAAGTCCTTTCGAATCTTCAGAAAGAGTTATACGAATTTTTCCCTTTCGATTTTTAATCAATCGATTGTATAGTACAGCAATCAGATTGAAGATTGCTTTCAGATTCTTCGGTGTAATTTCCGAACGATGTAAAATCTTCTTAGTCATATCATTTTCGATTTTGGTGTTTCATACGAATATAGTCAACTAGCTCTAAATCAGGTACTTGGCATCAACTTGCCAAGTCTTGGTACTACCTAATTCATTCAAAATCAATTAGTTAGGTTTGTGGCTTGTTTTCCTTTCCCTTAACAATCCCTATCCTTTCAGAATTGTATTTTGGAATTATTCCTTTCCTTCCTTCTTACCTTCTTACCTGGCCATAATATATATAGGGGGGAGTCACTGAAAATTAAGGTACCTTTTTAAGGCATCTCTTGAACCAAATCCCGATTTCCCCAACTGCCCCTTTGGCAATTGTATACCTTGCCTTGTTAAGCCAGTAATGGTAATCCTTAAAATCACCTTCGAAGGTATCACCATTTTTGTGAAGGTAAATTTCGAATTTATCGGGGAATCCCATAATTGCCTTGAAGTCTTCGATTCCCAGGGGATATCCATCAGGTCTAAATTGCCTATCTGCAGGTCTGAGAGTTAAGGGTGGTTTATCATACTCCAATCGATATACTCCCGGAAGAGTACTCATCTTTGCAGTTTTGATAGGCCACTTCTTTTCGTCTTTGAAATCTCTAACCCAGAGCCTATGTATCTTTGCTACTGTGAGATTTTTCTTCTCAGGGAGCTTTCGATAGTCATACATTGCCAAAGTTTTACTCATGAATGGAATCCGATTAGTATTATTTTCCTGAGAGAATGTGAGTGGTTTAAGTAGATTTCTAGTAGTTGTTGGAGTTTTTACTTGAAATACTTCATCAAAAGCATTCAAGTATTTCTTACCGGTCTTTTTATGTACTCCAATGATGAGTAATCGCTTCCTTGATTCCTGAGAGTTTCCGTAGTCTAAAACTGACCTTTCGTGAAAAACTAATTTATAGTCTTTGAAGGTTTCCTCAAAGAAATCCTTGGGAAGCAATGTTAGCAGTCTTGGTAGATTTTCTATAAGAAATACCTTGGGTTTATAATGTAAGATGGATTCAATTACTAGATTCAAGGATTTATTCTCTTGAGGATTGCCCAATTCTTTTACTTTCGAAAGCCTCATAATAGAAGCTGAACCACAGTCTGGGCTTGAAAGAATTATGTCTGGCTTACAATCAGGAAGAGTTCCATCTTTATAATAGGGGATATCTCCAAAATTTAATTTCCATTGTTCTAGACCCTTAGTATAAAATACTCCTCTAGTTTCTACATTAGCTATCAAATTCTTTCTAAAAGGGAACAAAAGGATGCCTGCACCTGCAGACACCCCTAATACTTTTAATTTCTTCATTTCTTGTAGCTTCTCAATTTAATGTACTTAATCCAAGCAAATGGCTTACGGTCCTCCAGATAGCTCAGATTCTTATCATTATTGTGGGCTTCTTCTTCGAAACTTACATCATGATACCTTTCATTCTGTTTATCCCACTTGGCAAAGCACAGGATAATTAGGTATTCGATAACATACCAAAGGTAGAAGAATCCAAAAATCAGAGCCACTACCCACCAAAAGGATATACCGAATGATAACCAGAGTATGATACCGAGTACCAAACCTACTATACTACACTCAATCTGTTGTACCTGATGGATTCTCTCATGGTTGATATCATCCGGTTTACACTCCTCTACTCTATGCTTGAAAAAGGAGTTGTACAACAGGGTTATTGCTTTGTAACTGGGGAAAAGAAATACTTTTGCTACCCAGCTGTTAAAATGACATCTTTTCATAATTTATCTTTGAAGTTTTCGTAAGCATTTCTTAGTTTTTGGTCGTAGGCATTCTGGGCATACCCGGGACCATTGTATTTTCTGGCAAAGCCAGCCCAGTCCTTTTCTTTGAGATTACTCAAACAACCAGAGTTTTTCATGAAATAATACATGAGTTCTAGTTGATTTGCATGAGATTCCGACATCTTATGAACGAATTCGAAGACATCTTTACATTCACAGAGGTTGTGATTGAACCCACAAATCTGGAACATTCCCCAACTTGCAGACTTCAATGCACATTCTTCGTCAATTTCTTTGGCTAATTCGAGTCTCTTATACTCGTGTACACCTCCCAAATACTTCGATTTATCCCATTTAGGGAAGAAAATCGTAGAATATCTCTTACAAAGGTAAGCTAAATCTCTGTCAGGGAATTTCTTATGTACTTCTTTGTACATAATGTGACCCTCAAAGAGGATTTGAGGCCTACCATCAGCTAAAAACCCATCTTTACCTGCTGCTTCTACCAATTGAACAGCTTTCAATAGAGCAGGTTCTAGACCTAAGCGAATAGCAAGGTCTTTAATCATTTCATTTGTTAGTTTATCCATAACTTATCAGTTTTAATGGTTCAATTTTAGTAACGAAAGTATTGCTTATAACCCATTTTTAGGATGTTTCGAGGTTCTATTATCATATATAACTTATAAAATAATGCAATATGGGCAAGAAAAATGAATGCCAGATATGTGGCAAACCAATTAATTTAGAGGAATTCGATGAAACTAGAGAGATTCCCCAACTTATGGCAAGAAAACAAGTTTGTTTTAAATGTGCTTTTTGGTTTAATCGATTAGCTTATGATAAAGAACTTGAAAAAGAGAAGAAAATTGCCGTAATTACTCCTGATTATTCTCATTGGATAACTAGAGTACCGGGAAGTATTTTAATGGTACCTTCTGCTTTTGGAGGGATTTACCAAACTAAACTCCAACCAGTCAACACTCTTGGAGTTATTGATGAAGACCAAGAGAAACTTCTCATCATACGTTATAATAACATCGCTCATCAAGGCACTATACCAGAACATCTAAGAGATGCTTTTAAAGTAAACGGAATATTTCTATCTCCACAGGAATACAAAATGCTAGAGGATTACCGGGGTAATGCCTATGAATTTATTAAAAATAAAATAGATAATGCAATAAACAAAAAATAATTTCGTATATTTGCATAAAGAAAATTTCTAAATAAAAATAGATATGAAAAAAGAAAAGAAAGAAGTAAAAAAGCTCAAAGAAGGTGATGAAGTTATCTTCGTATTATCAGGAAGACCAATCACAGAGAAAGTAACAGTAGAATCCATTGATAAGAAAGGTGGATTTGCAATGCTTAGTAACCGGGTAAAAGTTGCAAGAACTCTCGGTCCTGATAATACATATCCAAGATTGGATGGGCAAAAGGGGGAAGTTCTTCCACTTACCGAAGAAAATGAAAGAATATTCCTTGCATACAAGGCTTATTTCTCGATTAAGAGAAATATAGAATTCCTTGACAAGGAGATAAATAATATGAAAGATACAGATGCTTTCAATATGATGATTGAATTTGATAAGAAACTTACCAAGATTATTAATAAATACTTCAAAGAACAATGATTACGGTATTAGCTATAATTTACTTGGTATGTTTGCCATTCACGGTATTCTTTGTAAAGGTTTGCTTAGATTATTTACCGTACACTCATAGGGTTCATTCCTTGATATTATTTATATCGGTATGGTTGGTATTACCCCTATTTCCGATTTATCTATTAATCAGATACATAAAATACAAATTACTATGAGATACTTTTTTGACAGAGATGGTAATTATGCTGGGACATCAATGCAAGGGTGGGAGATTCTTCTCCTACTCTTATTCCCAGTTACTTTAATAATCTTCTTCGTATTCTTACCTTTCTTCATATTGTATAAATATGATTCTAGAGAAGAAGATAAAAAATACGAAGAAGAACATCCAGAAATACTAAAAGTAGATTCTTATATTACTTGCTGGTATCCCTGGCATAGGTATTCTGTTGCATATACTTTAGCTTTGATATTTTGGGTAATTGCTTTTATAATTGGGATATTATCTTAATACGGGTATTAAGTTGGCTTTTGACTTGCCCAATAAAAATTCAAATCTAATGGATATTTTTTAGTGGGGTTAAACCTACTGGAGAGTATAGGAGTATCATTGCTAACAGGGGGAGTTGAAACTTTTGTAAGAGTATAAGAACCCAATCCAGTTGTTTTTGTTATAAAGTATGAATTACTTGGTAAATCGTAGTTAGGACTAAAAGCATTACCATTCTTATCGAGGCAGGACCAAGATAGCATGTTGGAATTTACGGGGTATATACTAGCAATATAGACATTAATAGCATATCTATTTTGATTTACTATCCAATTCTCATATCTGGTACCCTCAGCCATAGATCCACTTTCGCCACTAATATTGGTGGTAACAGCAAAAAAAGCACTCGTGTCTACTCCATTGATGGTTATAGGATTAAAACGTATTTCCCAATATTCTTTTTCTTCGAGAGTAGTAATTTTAAGATTAATTCTATTTCCAGATTCGTTTTGAGTAAGTACACAAGTTCCAGAAGTACCATCGGCTAATGCAGTAATCCGAATCTCATTGTTACTCTTGTCTTCTTCTAAAAGATAGTCAGAGTTATTGATGCTAGCAGTATATCCAACACCAATAACTCCAGACATTTTACCATTTACATATTTAGTTTTCTGGGATTGGATAGTCCATCTCCCAGAGTTACCCCTATCGAGGGTAATAGGTATATCTTGGGTAGATCTCCCCCCCCCTAATTTAAGAACTTTATTTTCCATAATGTATAATGTTTTTAGATTGATACTGTTCCTCCTGCACTTGGTACTATAAATGACCCCTCTGATATCCAGGTAGTACCTGATTTAGTATATACAGCTACTTTATCTCCAGTAGTACAGGCTATTTTAGAACCAGGTTCTGAGTCATTGGCATAGAATGGAATCTTTATAGTAGTAGTACCAGTTGCTGAGAGACTTTGTATATACACCTCTGAAGATGATGTTTTCCGTGGCCTAGCTCCCTTGCCAAAGAGATAGTAGCCTGTATCTGTGGGCAATCCAGAGAGAGTGAATGTTGAAGCCACTTGTGACTTCTGAGTAACTGGTATACTAAGGTTAGCATCCCCACAGGTTAAGAAGATATGCCCTGAACGGTTAGCTCCAGTTTGATTACTCGATAAAGCAGTCAGGGTTAACATGTATTGGTTCTCAATAGTATCCACTTGGGTAACGGATACTGCGCACCAATCTGGAGCACTACCCACATTGGGAGCTTGTTCTTTTTTAGACCCATCACTACCATTTAAATATGCCATCACAAGAATTTGAGCAGTATCACCTTTATTACCACCTAAAGGCAATGAGTTTGAAACCTTTTTTATGTATCCAGTATAGGTAATACCGGATTCCTGAGTTACTGTGAGATTGATTTTGTTACCAGATCCATCCTGGTCAAATATCAGAGTAGTAGACCTTGAGGACCCAGTATTTTCTGAATAGTTAATTTTTACATCTAAGTAACCATCTCCAACGGTAACTCCTCCCCAAATAGCCCAACTTACGGAGGCTGAGCCCAAAGTACAAGAGGGTGTAGAGGTTGAAACTACTTTGCCATTTACCAGTTTCCTTTTGAGGGAAGTGATACGGTAGGTTACAGTACCACCTTTTGAAGATACAGTATCTGTACCTGTATCTGTAATTGCACGTGCTAGTTTGAATAATGTTTTTTCTTCCATATCTTTATAAGTTTTTGGTTTATAGAAAGAACTTTGATATTGTAATCTGCCAGAGGGATAGGGTGGATGAGAGCCAGGGATGTTTTATTCTCTGGCTTCTTTGTGTGTTATGTGGGGCATGTGTGGTGTGGGATATCTGGGCATGCCCTTAATGCGAAAGCTTCGAAAGTTGTGGTACTAAAATGTGTATTTGCCTTCAAGGTACCCCTTATAGCGAAAGCCTAAAATTTCCTGGTACTAAATGGGGCGTACGGTTCCGTTAAATTTAACATTTAAAAATAAAAAGTAAGGGACAAACATTTTTATTTGTCCCTTTCAATTTTAAATTAATTCAATCAAAGTAACACATGTATCTTTGTTTTGCAAAACAAATAATTCGCTACTATCGTCTTTTCTTGAATAGATATTATAATAATCTGATTCAATTATTTTTTTGTGTCCGTCTTGCAAAAGCATTTTATCTAATGTTTCAAACGTTTCATTTAAACGCTTTTCTGTTTCTTCTTCGTCTTGCAAAGATTCGCTTTGCATATCTAAAACGGAAATATTTATCTTTCCGTCACTCTTAGAAATCGAATGATTTAAAAATTTCTTTAATAGTTC